>Ga0210410_10000181_pt1 | contig 91284 bp, 76 predicted proteins | sample IncBWC4MmetaG_FD_161058 | JGI IMG/M metagenome (GOLD analysis project Ga0210410, IMG submission 161058) | Forest soil microbial communities from Barre Woods Harvard Forest LTER site, Petersham, Massachusetts, United States - Inc-BW-C-4-M | ecosystem: Environmental > Terrestrial > Soil >... | reverse complement strand
ATAGCCATTCTCATGTGTCTGATCGTCCTTTTCGGGATGGGATTGTTGCATGGGCTCGTGCCCATTCTCACCTCCGAGACCTTCCCGACAAGATTTCGATACTCCGGCACCGGTATTTCCTATGGATTGTCGGGCATTCTGGCTGGAATGATCGCGCCGCCTCTCTTAGCAAGATTGATCGGTCAGGACGTTGCTCATCACTGGCACTATCTACCTCTCGCTTACGCGGTCTACGGAGCCGCTGCTATGCAGGCTCTGCTCTTCATACGAGAGACACGCGATATCAGATTGGAAGATCTCGACACCTCGGAAACTTGATACGCGACAAACACTGGTACGGAGGCAACAGGCACGCCGGAAATGTGAAGTCCCGTGCGTAGCACCTGGGAAGGAATCGCTGAGGGCACAATAGCATGTTGTCGAGCGCCCGGAAATTCCGTTCCTGAGACGACGTGATCATCCCCCGGATGGTCGCCTAACCGGAAGCTATCGGCTTCGAAGGCGGGACTAGTCCTGTGAAGTCGGCTTGTGGAACGTGATTTCCAAAGCCCGGCCTCTACATGGGCTAACAAGGGGCGGCGGTCGTTAGGAGACTTTTAGTTTGCGCTCGAGGAGGCCGAGGAGGAAGTCGGCCAGGAGGGCGAGGAGAGCGGCGGGGATGGCGCCGGCGAGGATGAGGGCGTCGCTGACGAGAGCAACGCCTCGGAAGATGAAGGTGCCGAGGCCGCCGGCTCCGATGGCGGCGGCGATGGTGGCGACGCCGATGGTGATGATGGTTGCCGTTCGAATGCCAGCGAGAATGACAGCCAGGGCCAGCGGGAAGCGGACGCGGAAGAGGATTTGCGAGCGGGTCATGCCCATGGCTTCGGCGGCTTCGAGGACGGCAGGGTCGATGCCTGTAAGGCCGACGTAGGTGTTGCGCAGGATGGGAAGAAGGGCGTAGAGGACGAGGGCGACAATGGCGGTGCGCTTGCCGATTCCGCCGATGAACGGAATGGGGATGAGGAAACCGAAAAGAGCGAGGCTGGGGATAGTTTGGAAAACGCTGGCGATGCCGAGAGCGATGGTGCGAAGAGCAGGGCGCTGAACGATGAACATGCCGAGCGGGACGCCGATGAGAATGGCGATGAGCATGGCGATGACTACGAGCGCGAGGTGATCAAGCGTAGCGCTAAAAATTTCGGCGCGGTGGCCCGAGAAAAATGTCCACGGGCTCATGCGAACGCTCCCGGCAGCGGTGTGAGGGAGGCGCTGAAGGCGCGAACTTCGGGGTGATCGAGGCGCAGAAAATCCTGGGGTGGAGCGCTGGCTACAACGTGGCCGGACTGGAGCAAGACGATGCGGGAAGCGAGGAGTAGAGCCTCGCGAAGATCGTGGGTGACGAAGACGATGGTCTTGCCGAGACGGCGAGCAAGGGCGCTGAATTCGCGCTGAAGCTCGGCGCGGGTGACAGGATCGAGGGCGCCGAAGGGCTCATCCATCAGGAGAATGGGAGGATCGGCGGCGAGGGCGCGGGCGACGCCGACGCGCTGCCGCTGGCCGCCGGAAAGTTCGCGGGGGCGTCGATGAGCGAACTCGCCAGGATCGAGGCCGACAAGATGGAGCATTTCATTAACGCGAGCGGAGATGCGGGCGGGATCCCACTTTTCCAAAGTGGGAACGAGGGCGACGTTTTGCGCAACTGTGAAATGAGGGAAGAGGCCGGCATCCTGGATGACATAACCGATGCCGCGGCGGAGGTGAATGGGGTCCCAATCGATCGTGGGACGGCCATGCACGAGAATTTGGCCGTTTGACGGAAACAACATTCCGTTGATCAATCGAAGAAGGGTGGTCTTACCGCTGCCGCTACGGCCGAGGAGGACGAGGGTCTCATTCTGAGGAACAGCCAAAGAAATTCCGGAAATGACCGTACGAGCTAGAATATCGTTTATGTGAAACGATACATCGCGAAATTCGATCATATTTCCCAAGAAATCTGGTGTTTTCGTATTCATTTCGATTGACAGCGTCAATTCCGGGAGCCAACATCATAATGTACTCAGCCTCCCGGCGCTGAATTTTGGCGCATCCTTCACGCGGAAGCGGCATCCAATGTAGGGGGCCATCATCATGGGAGCACTAGCTACAGCCGTCCGCATTCGGCACGACCTTCACTCCAGACTGATTGGCGCTCGGGCGCGAACCGATGAAGTATTCCAGGTGGTTCGCGAAGAGGCCATGTATGACCGGCCCATCGCCGAAAGACACCGCATCATTTTTTATCTGGGGCACGTTGAAGCGTTCGATTGGAATTTACTTTCGCAACGTGCGTTCGGATTGCGGCCGTTTCATCCGGGGTTCGATCAATTATTTGCGTTTGGAATTGATCCGGTAGGCGGCGGATTGCCGACGGACAAGCCGACGGATTGGCCGACGCGCGAAGAAGTGGAGCGCTACAACCACCGTTTGCGCGAGGAACTGGACCACGCGATCGAGCACGCCTTGCAACGGCCGGAGGAAGGACATCCGCAACTGATCTCCATGCTGGAGGTGGCGATCGAGCATCGCCTGATGCACGCGGAGACGCTGGCGTACATGCTGCACCGGTTGCCAGCGGACAGAAAGATTGCCCGGCCGGAGCAGGGAGCTTGGAAGGCCGTGCGGGTGAAGTCACACCTAGTCGAGATTCCCGCGGGAAGGGCGACGCTAGGTCTGGAAAGCGATAGCGGAGACGAATTCGGCTGGGACAACGAGATTGGCGCACACGAACTAGACGTGGCGGAATTCGCGATGGAAAGCCACAACGTAGCGAACCACGATTTCCTGCGTTTTGTGCAAGCCGGTGGCTACCAGAACAGGTCGCTGTGGAGCGAAGAGGCGTGGGCGTGGAAGGCGAAGGAAGACATCGAGCATCCGATGTTCTGGAGGCGCGAGGGAAACCTGTGGGTCTACCGAACCATGTTCGGCGAGATTCGGTTACCGCTGGAATGGCCGGTATACGTAAGCCACGCGGAAGCTACGGCCTATGCGAACTGGCTGGGGAGGAAGCTGCCGACGGAAGCGCAGTTTCATCGGGCCGCGTACGGAACGCCGGAGGGCAAGAGGGAACGCCGCTATCCGTGGGGCGAAGAAGCACCGAGCGCGGCCAGGGGCAATTTTGATTTTCGTTCGTGGGATCCTTCGCCGGTGGGTGCGCACCCTGCGGGAGCGAGCGCGTTCGGGGTGCACGATATGGTCGGGAACGGATGGGAGTGGACGCGAACGGCGTTCGCGCCGTTTTCCGGGTTTACACCGATGCCCTTCTACCCGGGCTACTCGGCGAATTTCTTTGACGGCAAGCACTACGTGATGAAGGGCGGCTCGCCACGGACGGCAGCGTGCATGCTGCGACGGTCCTTTCGAAACTGGTTCCAACCGCATTACCCGTACGTCTACGCAACGTTCCGTTGCGTGGAGGATTAATTCACCCAAGCTCGGGAGACCCTTTATGGCAACGCCTGCACTATCGCTGAGGCATGTGTCTGAATTCGCGGCGGACGTGCGCGAGAGCCTGACCAAGCCGGGGCAAAGAGAACTTCCCTCAAAATATCTATACGACGAAGTGGGATCGGCCCTGTTCGAAACAATTTGCGTCCTGCCGGAGTACGGACTGACGCGGGCGGATGCGCGGCTGCTGCGGAAATATGCAGGAGAGATCGTGGGACGGCTGCGGTCGCCGCTGCAGGTGGCGGAGCTGGGAAGCGGTTCGGGAAAAAAGACGCGGTGGATCCTGGAGGCGCTCGCGCGGCGGCAAAAGACGTATTACTACCCAATCGAAATTTCACCTTTTGCGCTGGCGGCGTGCGCGAAAGAGTTAGGACAGATTGATCTGGTGAGCGTGGTCGGGTACGAGCAGCCGTATCTGGAAGGACTCCGTGCGGTGGCCGAACAACGCGGGGAACAGAACCATTTGCTGGTGCTGTTTCTGGGAAGCACGATCGGCAATTTCGATCGCGATGCGGGCGAAGAGTTTTTGCGGGAGATGAGCGCGATTTTGCGCCCGGACGACGCGTTGCTGCTGGGCACGGACCTGGAGAAAAGCGTCGAGCTGCAACTCCTTGCCTATGACGATCCGGCGGGAGTGACCGCGGCATTCAACCTGAATTTGCTGGCGCGAATCAACCGGGAATTGGGCGGGGATTTTGATTTAAGCTGCTTCCGGCACGAAGCGCGATGGAATGCAGTGGAACGGCGGATGGAGATGCATTTGCGATCGACGCGGCGGCAGACCGTGGGGATTCGCGCGGCGGGGCTGCGGATCATGATGGAAGAGGACGAGACCATCTGGACGGAAAGCTCGCACAAATACAATGCCGAGGAAATTCCGGGGATGGCGGCGCGCGCGGGTTTCCGTTGCGAGGGGCAATGGATTGATGAAGAGTGGCCGTTTGCGCAGAATTTGCTGATTGCGGAGTAGAATACAGCGCGGGTCGCGGTTGCGGGAGTTCTAGGAGCGAAATGGGCGCTGCCCTCGCGAAAATGTACGTGGTGTTGAGCGGTGCGATTCTGGTGGTGGTTGGTATTGGCGGTTTCTTTCGGCACGAGATGTTTAATCTTACCTTTCCTCCTGCTCACAATATTTTTCATCTGGGAAGGGCGTGATTGGGCTGTGGGCGGGGCTTGGAAAAGGCGCGAATGGAGTGCGGCGGTTTGGGCTGATTTTTGGCGGGATTTATACATTGCTGGCGATTGCGGGCTTTGCCGGGCTGCGAGACCTGGGGCCGATCCAACTCGATTTAAACTCACATTTTAATGTGATTCATCTGGGTGTTGGCCTGCTCAGTCTGACCGCTGGCTTTCTGGGCGCAAAGGTCGCCGTACAATAGCCGGAAAAGCAGATTCCTCGCTGCGCTCGGAATGACAGTTTGTTCTTGGACGAATTCCCGACCCAGGACGCTAGAAAGCTTCGACGCGCCAGACGAGGCGGGTGGACCAGGCTTTTTGCGTGGTGAGGGGCGGGCGCCAGAGGGCGAGAATCTGCGAGCCCTGATAGACGCGTTCGAAACCTTCTTCGGACTCGGACACGGTTTCCACCGGCGCGACCCAGAATTCCTCCGACAACGGCGCGTGCAGGGCGACGCGCACGCGCTGCCAGCCATCTTCCATCCGCAGGATCGGACCGGGCAGCGTGCCGCTGAAGCGAAGATTGACGTGGCCCGTGGGCGTTTCAAAAAAGCGATCCGGCTCCGTGGGAGCCAGAAGATTGATGATGGATTCGATCCCGACGGCCACGGGCTTCTCGAGCAGCTGCTTCAGTTTCAGGCCAATTTCGCAGGCGATTTCAAAACCGTTGGGCGACGGGCTGATGGAAAACTGTTTGATGAGGAGCAGCTTCGGCGCGGCTGATTCCGTCTTGCCATGGAGAACGAAAGAGTCAGAGCGGAAGAGCTCGGCTTCATGCGGAGTGGAATGCTTTACGGTGAAGATGCCGCCGGCAAAGCCGGGATCTTCCTGTAGTTCGAGAGCTTCGTAGTCGGCTTGGGTGCGCGAAGGATCGAAAATCAAGACTCGGAAGGCGTGACGCGCCCAGCGATCGTAACGGAGAAAACGCTCCAAGCCGGGTTCTTTCACGCGGGTTTGTTCGTGAATGGAAGCGACCGCGCCAGTGGCTGGCTTGCCGGCGGCTTCGCGCAAGCGGGTGTGGTATTCCTCGGGGCGGCGGAGGATGGAATTGACGAGGGTGGCCGCCGCGGGTCGGAAATCGAGGGCGGCGATGGTGCCACCGTCATTGGGCTTCAAGAGGGCCTGGGATTCCGGCGAGGTGAAGAGCAGTTCGTTCATGCCGTCGGCGTCGTAGTCGAGGAGTTCGACACGCGCGGCGAGGGCGCCGGGAATCTGGCGGTCGGCGATGGCTTCGGCGCGAATGAGATTGCGCCAGGGGTCGGTGCGGAGATGAGGAGCATAAATCCCACCGAAGATGCCGTGCCAATAAGCGTCGTTGCATTGAGCGCGCAAGAGCAGATCGCGAGCCTTCAGAAGTTCATCGGCAGCCTTCGTCGCGTCATGGCGTGAAGGCATAGCGGCGATGCGCGCGGAAACGCGAAGCATTTTTTTGTGGAGTAGGTTGGACTCGGGATACTTGCGAAAAAAGCCGCGCCAAGAGCCGCCGCGAAGAAAGGCGAGGACTTCCGGGCGGGAGGCAAATTCTTTCAGGACGGCGTGATAGCGCTGGCGGACGCGCGTGGGAAGCACCCACTCCATCATTTCCGTGTAAGAAGCGGTGGGAAGATCGGCGCGGCCGAGAGGCGCGTGGCTGGCGAGATATTCGCCGGGAGTGGAAACTTTCAGCCAGTCTGAATTTTTCTCGAGCGCGGTGAAGAAATCGGAAAGCCAGCCGTCCTTGTAGCAATGCTCGTGCGTTCCGGGCCAGACACCGAATTTTTCCATGTCATCGCCCATGGCGGCGACGCCGCCGGGATGAAGGCTTGCAGCGTCGCGAAGATAGGCAATGACGTCTTCGACTTTTCCAAAGGGGACGAGATAGCGGAGAGCTTTCTGGCCGGGGTAAAGCCAAACGGTTCTGCCGCGGTCTTCGGCGATGTAGGGACCGAAAAGTTCTTCTGGCTCAAAGCCGGCGGCGAGAAAGTGCATATCATCGACGAGGGTGTAGGCGACGTTGGCGGTGGCGAGCGCCGTGGGGAGCTGCGGCTCCCAGACGCGCTCGGCAAGCCATGCACCGGATGGAAGGCGGCCAAAATGTTTTTCGAGATAAGCGGAAAGACGCGTGATCTGTTCGAGCTGATCTTCCTGAGGAATGGAGACGAGGATGGGTTCGTAGAAGCCGCCGCCGACAAGTTCCACCTGACCGCTCTGGACCATATTTTTCAGGCGCGCGAAATACTCGGGACGATGCTCTTCGATCCAGGTGAGAAGCGGCCCTGAATAGTGCAAGCCGACATGAACGCCGGGGTGCCGTTCGAGATGTTCGATGAAGGGGAGATAGGACGTATCGTAAGATTTTTCGAGAACATGCTCGAAATTGCCGCACGGCTGGTGCGCGTGGATGAGCAGGGCGAGATGGAAATTCTGGGGCATGGGGACTGTTTTTTCTCTCTAGCATGATAACCTGCCGGGCGATTTTATGAATTCAACTCAGGGCGGCCGTCGCGAAATGCGCACCTCGAAGCGACGGGTGGTGAGCGGTAGGACAGGCCGGTGGTTTTTTTTTAGGGAGCGGTACGCTTCAGCACCCAATCGGAGATGGAGTCGAGAACTTCCGGAGCCATGGTCTGCTGAATGGTGCCGTACTCGGTCGGCAGGCCCGTAGGACAGTGCTGGAAAAGATGATTCAGATCGTGCAGTTCGGCGGTCTGAAAATCGGTATTGCCACCATCCTGGAGAGCTTTCTGGATTTTCGAGAGGTTTTCCTTTGAGGGAACCTGGACATCCTTTTCGCCGCTGAGGGCCAGAACGGGGCAAGTGGTTCTCTGCAAAGCGGGGACGGGATCGTAATCGAGGAAGTAGCGAAACCAAGGGGAGGCCAGCATTTGAATTTGCGTTTGAAGAGCGGCAGGCGGGGTTGACACGCTCATCTTGTTTGTCTCAACAAGATCTTTCAATTTGGTTGCCAGCTTGGCGGGATCCGTCTCCTGGCGCACAAGGGCGTACGATTGTTTGTCGAAATCGAGGGTGCGCTCAACTTCGCCGTCGCTCGCGCCGGACATTCTCAGGAAAGCCACGGATTGAAGAAGCAGAGTGTCCTCGCCCTTCAAACCGGGACCGGCGAGAAGCACGATCCAGGCGACATCCTTGGAACGCGTAGCGATCATGGGCGCAATGAGTCCGCCTTCACTGTGGCCAATGAGACCGATTTTTCTCGCGTCGATTTCCTTGCGGGTTTTGAGGTAGGCGAGGGCGGCTTCGGTGTCATTGGCAAAATCTTCCGTCGTCGCGTTGGCGTAATCGCCGGTGGATTTGCCGATCCCGCGTTTGTCAAAACGAAGAACGGCAATCCCTTTGCGCGTGAGGTGGTCCGCGAGCACCAGAAAAGGGCGATGTCCGGCGATGCTTTCATCGCGATCGTGCGGACCGGAGCCGCTGATGAGGACAGCGGCGGGAAAAGGTCCCGGGCCGGGCGGAATCGTGATGGTGCCAGCAAGCGAGATGCTGGCTTTTTCGTTGGGAAAAGTTATTTCCACTTCGCGATAGGGATAGGGTTTCACGGGATTTTGCGGGCGAGTCAATTCGAGAAGCTGATCGGAGCGCTTAAAATCGAGCTTTTGTTGGGTGCCGTTCTGCGACCAGCTTCCGGAGATAACGTTCTTCGCGGCGTTCAAAGTTCCTTCATAAACGCCATCGACGACCGGAATTTCAAAATGAACGGCTGCTTCCTTCTGGCTCACTTTGATGGCGGGCAGTCCGGCGATGCCCTGGTCGGGACTATCGAGAGCGGCAACGAGATGCTTCGCGTCGTCATGCGAAACGTGGAGCTGGAGGCGAAGGCGCATACCATTGCCCTCGAGCGCTCCCTGCCAGATGCCTTCGGCGCCGGCGATGGCATCGGAGGGCTTTTTTGCGCCGGCTCCGGCTACCTGACGATGAAAATTAAGGGCTAAGCTGACGCTGCCTTGCGTCCATCCGCCCTCGATGTGGCCATGGTCCGCTGAAAATTTACCTTCATAGGAAGCAGCCACCGAAGACACATTGAATTTCACGGTGGAATCTTTCAGAGAGAAAGAGGTGACCTCGATTCCGTAAACGCCCTGATCGAGGCTGTCAATCGTGGCTTTGAACGAGCCGTCCTCGGCTTTCGAGACGTGCAGAACGAGATGAAGGACGGCTTCGCCAGCCTGGAGCGAGCCGGCCCAGTGACCTTCGATGGAGGGGGTGGTTCGCGGTGACTGCGACTTGTGAACGGCTGGGGTTTGTGCGGAGGCCGCGGAAAAAAGAACGAGGCTCGCGATAGCGAAAAAGATACTCGGAGTTCGGAGCTGCACGCGGGACCTCCATAGGTCACTCACAAGATGGTAGATGATTCCGAGCGGAAAAGAGTTGGCATGATGCGCTGTAGTTTTGGCGCCGGATCGCGGAGTCGAGGCAGCCAATACGCGATTGCGGGCACCCAGCATAAAGAAGCGGCACGCCGAAGCGTGCCGCTCGAACCACTCGAAAGTTTTTGGGCCCACGAGGGGACTAAGCTACTTCCCTTGTTTCGCGTACCAATCCGCGTTGATGGGCGTGAAGCTATTCCACTTCTCGGGAAGATCTTCGAGCGCGAAGATGGCGGTCACCGGGCAGACCGGGACGCACGCGCCACAATCAATGCACTCGGTCGGGTGGATATACAGCTGCGTCTCGGCCTCGAAAGCCGGTTCGTCCTTGCGCGGATGGATGCAGTCCACCGGGCAGACATCCACACAAGCGGTGTCCTTTGTGCCGATGCACGGCTCGGCAATCACGTAAGCCATTAAGGGTCTCCTTTATTCGGACTGCGCCGGCGGCCCATACGGCGAAACAGCACGCCCGGCAAAAAATGCTTATATCACGCGGCTGCCCAGAGCGACAAGCCGCTAGAAGAATTGTACGCGGTGGGAAGGAGTTTCTCAACCGGCAGAGGTACGGATAGAATGGGAGCAGAAGGAAGGACCATGCGAACTCGGACTGGCTTTGTCGTACTTTGTCTGCTGGCAGCGGCGACAGCCCTTGCTGCACCACAAGCGCCGAAGACCGCGGCTCCCCGCGATCCAGAGATGATCGACTTGCAAGCTTACCAGAAATTAGTTGAGGGATACCGCGGAAAACCGCTGCTGGTGACGTTTTGGGCGACGTGGTGCGAACCCTGCCGTCACGAATACCCCATGCTGAATGAGTTGGCGAAGCAATACGCGCCACAGGGGTTGAAGGTCGTGGGCGTAAACCTCGATGACGATGGCGATTTGATCCTGATGCGGCGTTTTCTGGCTCGCTACAAGCCGGTATTTCCCAATTACCGAAAAACAGCAGGGGAACTTTCGGCGTTCACTCAAGTGGTGCTTCCGGGCTGGAGCGGGTCGCTTCCCGTATCGATCTTCTATGGGAAAGACGGCCAGCAAGCCGGCCATGTGATGGGCGAGGGCACGCGGGAAACCTACGAGGCAGCTATCCGGTCGCTGCTGGGTCTGGGATCCAAGTAAAGCTGGCCGACTCCGTCGAATTTACGAGACGAAGCCGAGAGATTAAGGGGCTCAAAACTTACGTGTTGAAATCGGGAGAGAAGCTATGATTCGCACCGAGAACCTGCGCAGCGGTTATGTTCAGGATGACGTCGAAGAATACATCTATCGATTGTTGCCGGAGCGCGATGCTGTGGTCAGTGAGATGGAGGAATATGCGGCGCAAAACCGCATTCCGATCATCGGGCCGGCAGTGGCGCGGATGCTCGCATTGTTCGTGCAGGTTTCCGGGGCGAAACGAATCTTCGAGATGGGTTCGGCGATCGGCTATTCGACAATCTGGCTGGCGCGCGCGGCGGGGCCGAAAGCGAAAGTGATCTACACGGACGGCGATCCAGAGAAAGCAAGCCGCGCGAAGAACTATTTTCGACGGGCAGGGGTGGCCAAACGGATCGAGGTGCGAGTTGGCAACGCTCTTGAGCTGCTGAAGAAGACACCAGGAAAGTTCGATCTGATTTTCAACGACGTGGACAAACATCAGTATCCCGACGCGCTGCATGCGGCGCTGCCAAAGCTGAAGAGCGGCGGCTTGTTCATCACAGACAATACGCTGTGGTCAGGGAAGGCCGCGCGACCTGCATCGCCGGATGACATCAACACACTTGGCGTGCAAGAACTCAATCGCCTGGTGTACGCCGCGAAAGAACTCTACCCCGTGTTGATTCCGCTGCGCGACGGCGTCACGGTCTGCCGGAAGAACTGAACGAGGCTCATGGCCACTGACACCGCCGCCGTGCCAGAGACCCTTCCGGGACAGGCTCCCGGCCCAAAGGGGCGATTCCTCTTGGGCAGCCTGATTGAGTTGTCTCATGACTGGCTGGGATTTTACAAGAATTGCGCCGAGGAGTATGGAGATGTGGTTTGCATACATCTCGCCCACGTTCCTGTTTATTTGCTGGTGCATCCCCGCGACATCGAGACGGTCCTGGTCACGAACGCAGGAAATTTCACGAAATCCGCCGACTACCGCGCCCTGGCACGCGTGCTGGGGCAGGGTTTGCTGACCAGCGAGGGAGAGTTCTGGAAGCGCCAGCGCAGCCTGATCCAGCCCGCGTTTCACCGTCAAAATATTTTGGCTTACGCGGAGGTCATGACCCGAGCGGCGGGACGCATGCTGGATTCCTGGAAGGAAAAGGGCGTGCGGAACATTCATGACGACTTGATGCGCGTGACCCTGGAGATTGTCGCGCAATGTTTGTACGGCGCGGAAGTCACGGACGCCGCGGACCGCGTCGGCAAAGCCATGGAAGTAGTGACGAATAGCTTCGTGGCCAACGCAAGTCTGGCTCTGCTGTTCTCCTTCGACATTCCGGTTTTTCTCGCGCGCCGGGAATCGCGAGCCATCCGCGAATTGAACGGGATCATTGGCAACATCATCCGGGAGCGGCGCTCTTCCAATCAGCCGCGCGAAGACCTTCTGGAAATGCTGCTTCGAGCGCGCGACGAAGACGGCAACCCCATGAGCGATACGCAATTGCGCGACGAGGTGATGACCCTGTTTCTCGCGGGACATGAGACCACGGCGATTGCCTTGTCCTGGGCCTGCTACCTGATTGCGCAAAACCCGGATGTCGAAACGAAGCTAGTCGAAGAATTGCGGGCGGTCCTCGGCGATCGTGTCCCCACTCCGGATGACCTTCCCCAATTGCGCTATACGGAGATGGTGCTGAAGGAAGCCATGCGCCTCTATCCAGCAGTGTGGGGCATCGGCCGGAAAGCGGTAAAGGAATGCGAGCTTGGCGGATACAGAATTCCGGCAGGGTCAAATATCTTCATACTGCAATGGCGCACGCAACGCGATCCGCGCTTTTTCCTCGATCCGGAACGGTTCGACCCCGAACGCTGGAGGGAAGACCCGATTCGCTCCGGCAGAATTCCGCGTTTCGCGTATTTCCCGTTTGGAGGCGGGCCGCGCGTTTGCGTTGGCGCGTCCTTCGCGATGATGGAAGCGACGCTGTTGCTGGCCATGATGCAGCAGAAATATCATTTCGAAAATGTTCCGGGACCTCCGATAGAACTGCTCGCGACTGTAACACTACGTCCCAAGCATGGAATTCGCATGATTGCGCAGCGCCGTGAACAACCGAATTGATTCTACTTACGGAAAAAATTGCGGACGAGGAAGCCGACGTTGGCGGGGCGTTCGGCCAAACGACGCATGAAGTAGGGGAACCAGTCAACGCCGTAAGGAATGTACACGCGGACGCGATAGCCGTCCTTTACGAGCCGGCGCTGAAGATCCGTGCGCACGCCGTAGAGCATCTGAAATTCGAAATCGTCCTTGGAGATCTGTTTCGCGGCGGCATGGCGAATGGTAGCGGCGATCATGCGCGGATCGTGAGTGGCGATCCCATGGTAGAACCCGCTGGAGAGAAGCATCTGCATCAGGCGGATGAAGTTGGCATCCACGTCGGCTTTTTTCGGAAACGCAACTTCCTCGGATTCCTTGTAGGCGCCTTTACATAGGCGGATGCGGCATCCGTAGGCCAAGAGGTCGGAAATGTCGGTTTCGCTGCGGTAAAGATAAGACTGGATCACCGTGCCGATGGCGGGGTTCCTGGTGCGAACGCGTTTCACAAGATCAATGGTGCGCTGGGTGTAGGGCGAACCTTCCATATCGACACGCAGGAAATTGTCAAAATAGACGGCGCGTTCCGCAATGGAAAGAACCAAGCCCTCACAGAATTCATTGTTGATGTCGAGGCCGAGCTGCGTGAGCTTGCAGGAGACGTTGGCATGCAGCTTTTCCTCGGCAATGCGCTCGAACACCTCGAGATACGCATCACGAGTACGTTGTGCGTCGGAGGTGGTGGAGACGTTTTCACCGAGATGATCGAGGCTGGCGAGCATGCCCGCGTCATTGCAAGCGCGGGCCGCAGCGATGGCTTCATCCAGCGTCTCGCCGGCGACAAAACGGCGCGCCATGCGGCGCGTAGTGCCATTGGAAGTAACCCAAGTGGCGAAGCTTTTGCTTTCGGAGAGCTTGAGGAGCGTCGACCGAATCATGCGTGACCAATTATGGCAGGCCGGGAAGAACGAAACTAGTGTTTGTGCTCTTCCAGGAACTTTTCTGCATCAATGGCAGCCATGCAACCGGACCCGGCGGCGGTGACGGCCTGGCGGTAGCGATGGTCCTGCACGTCGCCGGCGACGAACACGCCGGGAATGGAAGTCAGGCTGCCGTGCTTGGCGAGGAGGTAGCCGTTGGAATCCATTTCAAGCTTGCCCTTGAAGACCGTAGTGTTGGGGTCGTGGCCGATGGCGACGAAAACGCCGTCGAGAGCAATTTCGCGGCGCTCCTTCGTTTCCGTATTGCGCAAACGCACGCCCTCGACGTGGCCCTTGGGGGAGAGGATCTCTTCAATCACCTGCGGAGTGACAAATTCGATTTTTTCATTGGCGCGGGCACGATCAATCATGATTTTGGAGGCGCGAAATTCGCTGCGGCGGTGAATCAAGTAGACTTTGCTGGCATAGCGCGAGAGAAAATTGGCTTCTTCCATAGCGGAATCTCCGCCACCCACGATGGCGATGGGCTTGCCGCGAAAGAAATAACCATCGCAAGTGGCGCAGGTCGAGACGCCATGGCCAATCAGCTCTTTTTCACCCGGAAGGCCCAGCAAACGCGCGGAAGCGCCGGCGGCAACTATCAGAGCTTGCGTTTCGTAAGTCTCTTTACCGGCAGTGACTTTGAAAGGGCGCTGCCGGAGATCAACTTCCGTCACAGCTCCCGCTTTGAACACGGCGCCAAACTTTTGCGCCTGCTTGCGCATGTTTTCGATGAGTTCCGGGCCCATGATCCCATCGGGGAAACCGGGGAAGTTTTCAACGTGCGTGGTGAGGGAGAGCTGGCCGCCAGGCTCATGCCCGTCCAGGACCAGCGGCTTCAAGTTCGCGCGGGCAGCGTAGATAGCAGCGGTAAGACCGGCGCAGCCGCTGCCGATGATGACGACATTGTGCATTCGATTTCTCTCCATCCATTAGATTCTGCACTGCGCCCGCCGGATACAACGGAGAGCTATTGTAACATTCTCTCGGTGGCGATTCGGAATGCGGCAGCCAAATTGGAGGGGCTTTTGGCGATGAGCCTGCATTTATGAGCGTTGACCCAAGCGAAGAGCCGCCGCTATAGTCAGAGAAAACAGCAGGTTGCCCGAGGAGAAAGTCATCATGGATTCGCGCTACCCGATTGGAGACTTTGCGATGCCGGCGCAAGTAACGGCCGCACGGCGGCAACAGGCGATCGAGGAGATCGCAACGACCCCGTCGAAAATGCGCGCTGCGGTGAAGGGCCTAAGCGAAGCGCAGCTCGACACACCGTATCGCGAAGGCGGATGGACTGTGCGGCAGGTTGTTCATCACGTTCCAGACAGCCACTTGAATGCCTATCTAAGGTTGAAGCTGGCGCTCACCGAGAATAGGCCAACTATCAAACCGTACGACGAAGCAGCCTGGGCCGAACTGGCGGACTCCAAATCGACGCCCATCGAGGTTTCGCAGACGTTGCTCGATTCGGTGCACATCCGATTTGTCCAACTATGGCGTTCGCTGAAGCCTGAACATTTCGCCAGGACTTTCGTCCATCCCGACCATGGCGAACGAACCGTTGACTGGCTGCTCTTTTTATATGAGTGGCACGGGAAACATCACACCGCGCACATCACGGAGCTCCGCAAGCAAAAGGGCTGGTAGGAGCGACTCCAGGATGGCCGGTTAGCGCGTCCGCGAAGTGGCGCGGCGTACTCACCGTCGTGTAGGATGATGCGGTGCAAAAGGAGACCGCATGAGCCGACCGGCAGGAACGTACGCCATTTTTGAAACTTCCCAAGGAAACATCGTGATACGTTTGCTCGAAAAAGAAGCGCCGAAGACGGTAGCGAATTTCGTCGGGCTGGCCGAAGGCACGAAAGAATTCACGAACGAAAAAACAGGGCAAAAGGAAAAGAAACCGTTTTACGATGGCTTGATTTTTCACCGGGTGATCCCAAAATTCATGATTCAGGGCGGCTGCCCGCACGGCACGGGAATGGGCGGGCCGGGCTACAAATTTGCCGATGAGTTTCACCCCTCGCTGAAGCATTCGAAAGCCGGGAAACTTTCCATGGCCAACTCCGGGCCGGGGACCAACGGCAGCCAATTCTTTATCACGGTGGCGGAAACCTCCTGGCTGGACAACCGGCATACGATTTTTGGCGAAGTCGTCGAAGGCCAGGACGTAGCCGACAAGATTTCAAATCTGCCGCGAGATTCGAACGACCGACCGAAAACTCCTGTGACCCTCCAGAAGCTGCGCATTGAACGCGTGGCCTGAGCGGACGCCGTGGCAATGCTCACGCCTGAGCGCCTGCTGCGATTGATCATTGAGTTCGTTTTTGTCCTGCTCGGCGGGCTGGTCGCCTGGCTGGGCTTGAGCGGACGTATCTTCTTTGACCGGCGGGGCACGGCGTGGATCCTTTTGGGCGCTGTGCTGGTTTTTTGGGGACTGCGCGCCATTTACAAGCCGAGCAAATCGTGGGCTCGCGGGGAAGATTGGGCGCGCGGGCTTTCGCTCGCACTGCTTGGCGCGTTGATGCTGATGATGACGCGCGTGCCGTTTGCCTGGGTGGGGCCGATGCTGGCAGCCGGAGGAGTCCTGCTCGCGTTGCGCGGGATCATCGGGTCCGCGCTTATCCTGAGGCCGCGATAGCAAACCCTTCCCGCGAGTTGTGAGGGCGGCCGTCCTCGCTCGCTACCGTATCTTGTCTGCATTTTGATTTTGCTTCGGCTATAATCCGCGCCACAGACAGCCCTCCAGAATCAGTGAATCCGCCCGGGCCGTCGTTCCGCTTCATCGAGAGCAAAGGAGAAAGTATATGTTGAAGGAATTCAAAGAGTTTGCCATGCGTGGCAGTGTGGTGGATTTGGCGGTCGGCGTGATCATCGGCGGGGCTTTCGGAAAGATAGTGTCCTCCCTGGTGGAAGACGTGATCATGCCGCCAATCGGGCAGTTGCTCGGCCGCGTCGATTTTTCAGGCCTGTTCATCAATCTGAGCGGCACGCATTACGATTCGATCAAGGCGGCCAAGGCTGTGACCCCGCCGGCGGCGACACTCAACTATGGAATATTCCTGAACACGGTCGTCAATTTCCTGATCGTGGCTTTTTTCATTTTCCTGGTGGTCAAGCAGATCAATCGTTTCGCGGCAAAACCGGCACCGGCTGCGGCACCGACCACGAAGGACTGCCCGCAATGCGCCATGCCGATCCCTCTGGCTGCGAAGCGCTGTGGACACTGCACGTCGCAGCTCGCCTGATACATTGAACCTCGAGAAAAGAATAAAAACTAAAAAAGGATTGTTTCACGGCTTGGGGGATTTTTTCTTCTGGTTTTCCTCGAGATGGGCGCGCAGACGGTTGAGGACGATGTCTTCGTGCCCTTCGTCCAGCTCTTTTTGGACTTCTTCCAGCGCAAAATGCACGACGTCGTGGTGGTGCATCTCCAGCGGCGCCACGGTATCGCTGAAGCGCAGCCACAACCGGTGAAGAAGATTTACTTCGTTGGCGGTCAAATTCGGCGCGTGCGGCCCTAGGACTTTGTAAATCTTGTCCCCATTGGGCAAATGGATTTCAAGGTTGAATTGCGGCTTCGGATCGCCAAGTTTTTCCCAGGCTTCGCCGATCAGCCGGGCCTGCTCTTCGCTGCTTTCCCTGGTGGAATGCCCCAGAACGATGGTACTGGACTGGAGCGACGTGCCCGCGCGCAAAATACCATCCCAGAGATTGTTGGCCGCAACCACGGCGAGGCGGATGGATTTGCCGCGTTTTTCCGAAAGCGCGAGTGCTTGCGAAAAAAGCTGTTGCTCGATGCTGCCGAAAAGCTGCTCGGCTTCGAGTTCGTATTCGCCGGAGGCTGAGCGGCGCAGCAAGCGCACATGGAGGACGACGACGTCGCGGCGCCCCGGTTTGAGGCGATCGAGAACATTGCCCAAGTGATAGAGGTGGTGAATGTTACTGACGGGGACGAGGATGTTGCCCACACGCGCGCCCACGGCCTCCGGCGTGAGTTCGCCCTCCATTTCGAGATGGAATTGGTCCATCTCGACATGCTTCGCATTCCCGCGACTGTGCAGCGTGTATTTTTCCGAGAGGGTGAAGATGATGAAAAGAACGACGGAGAAGGTAACGCCGGCGATGGTGGCATCTTTCTTGGTGAAGAGGTTTACGACGGCGATGCCGAGCAATGTGGCCGTGATGAGGCCCAGGCCGAGAGGGATTTCCACGCCAAAGATCCTGAAGTTCAGCGGCACGCGGTACTCGCGGTCCCCCGGATGCGTGTAGCGCAGGATGAGTACCGCCAAGCCCTTCATGGCGAAGCTCCAAATCACACCGAAGGCATAGAGGTTCGCGAGGAAGGTCACATCGCCGCGGCTGATGATGATGGTGACGATCTGCAGTCCCGCAATGATATTGATGATGCGGTAGGACGTGCCGAAGCGGCGGTGTGGCTGGCGAAACCAGTCGGCCAGAACGCCATCTTCGGAAACACGGTTGAGCACGCCGTTGGAACCCACGATCGCTGTATTAACTGCCCCTGCGAGAATCATCGTGCCCACCACCACGACAAATCCGTGGAAGACAAGTCGCAGAAGGAAGGGCCCTTCCAAATTCATCGCCAGACCGCCGATCAGATTTTCCAGATAGTTCTGGCGGACCGCGTCCGGAATGATCATCACTGCAAAAAACGAAACCAGCGAAGTGAAGACCAGGCTATAGATAAAAATAACCAGCCCGGTTTTCTTCAAATTGGGAAGCTTGGGATGCTCGATTTCGCGGTAGACCTGCGCGAGCGATTCCTCGCCGCTCATGGCCAGCACGGAATGGCCCAGGCCAATGAAGATCGCGAGAATCCCGGCGAAATGCGCGAAGTGCACGCCATAGAGCCAGCCCATGGCGTTGGGCTCGAGTTTGAGGTTTTTCGGATGAGGAATCGGGGGGAGCGCCGGATGCCGCAGCCAGACGGTGTAGATGCACCAAGCAATGAGGATCACCACCATGACGGTCGTGACCTGCATGATGCGCATGGCCTTCTGGCTGGATTCGTGAACGCCCTTGATGTTGTACCACCAGAAATAAATAGTGACAAAAATGGCGAAGAGCGCCGCGCCGGCACCCGGAGGGATGTGGGGGACAGGAAGATGGATGTAATCGAAGGTTTCGTTGAGCAACCCGACAAGATATTGGCCCGCGGAAACGCCGCTGATCGGTCCGGTCAGAATGTAATCAAACATCAGGGCGGAGACGCTGAACTTGGCGAGCGTTCCGCCCATAGCCTCCTTGACGACGCGGTAGACGCCGCCGCGGACGAACATGCTGCAACTCTCGACGTAAATGGCGCGCACGCAGTAAGAAAACAGCATGATGCCGAGGATGAACCACGGGGCGGCTTTGCCGATGTAGCCTTCGGCTTCGCCGCCGGCATAATAGGCGGAAGAAGCGAGATCGTTAAGGACGATCGCCGCGGCGCGCCAGAAGGAAATGAAGCTCAGGAGCGCCGTGGTGGCAACCAGAACGCGCGGAATACCGTTGCCGCGGCCGCCTGCGGCAGCAGGGCTATTGGGAGTGCTACTCATGTGTGGGTATCGTTAAATTGCAGGTTAAAATGCTCGCATTTTTCGCGCGGGATGTCTAGCTTACGGGCCTTCGTTAGGACCGTTCAAACACTTCAGACTGCTGCGGTGCGGAAGGCTTTGGCGCATTCGGCGCAGGGGCAAATAATCCGGAGGTAGTCGTAGCTGTAAATGCCGGTGGAATGGCCGTCCGTAAAATTGAACTGAATGGCGTAACTGCCCACTTGTGTGGCGGCTTGGGCGCGAGGTTTCGGCTTGAACATGGGTAGCGCTGGCGATGACAGAATCGACGGAGCTGGCGCAGTTCCAAGCGAAGCCTTCTTCTCCCTCGCATCGTTGCAGGTGGCACAGGGGCACTCCTCGCGCAAATAGGCAAAATCAAAGTGGCTGGCGTGGCCATCGGCCCAAACAATGTCTACGCCCGCGCCACTCGATATATGAATTTTGACGCTCGCTGGCTTTTTCCGCGGGTCGAGGGGAGTTGGCATGGTTTCGCGAAACGCTTAGTTCTTCGGCTTTCCGTTGCAACAATCACCGGGAGGAATAGGATTCCCGTGCGGGCAGGTTTTCGGATGCCCCAGGAATGTGCAAATGCGTTCGTCCAGCTCCGGACTGATGATGTGTTCGAATTTGCAGGCTTGCGTATGCGCCTCGGAATCGTCGACGGAAAAGGTATCTTTGAAGAGGCGCTCGGCCAGCCGGTGGCGGCGGACTACATCGCGAGCCCGCTGGCTACCCACGGGCGTGAGTTGCACCTCGCCATTTTGTAGCGCCACTAGGTGGAGATCAGACATGCGGGACAGCACCCGCACCGCGGGCTCTTCAGAAACGACGGGCAGCTTGCCCGCAGGTCCCGAGGCGCGCAGAGTTCCAACTTGTGCTGGCTTCCCTTCCTCGCCACAGGTCCAAATCTGTTCCAGGAGATGATCGAAGCGGACTTCATCGTCGGTCGAGACGGGTGTGCAACAGTCCGCCGTGTTCACCAGCGGACAACTGAGAGGATGGCTCGGGCCGTGCAGCGCAGTGTCAAAATGTAGGTGGCCGTGCGCGAGCTCGATGCGCCGATCGGCCTGGCGCGCGATGTCCGGATCGTGGGTGACCATCAGTATGGTGTGCCCCGCATTGTGCAACTCACGGAAAATTTGGATGATGATGGCTTCGTTGGCTTCGTCGAGATTGCCGGTCGGCTCGTCGGCCAGGATCAGTTTCGGCTGGTTAATCAACGCTCGCGCGATGGCCACGCGCTGCTGCTCGCCGCCGGAAAGCCGTGCCGGAAGATGCGTGAGGCGGTCGCCAAGGCCGACCCGCTTCAGCGCGTCTTCAGCTTGTTTTTCATCGGTGACGCTGTGGAAGTATTGGGCGAGCATCACGTTTTCAAGCGCCGTAAGGTATGGCACGAGATGAAATTGCTGGAAGACAAAGCCAACTTTTTCTGCACGATAACGAACCAACTGGCTGTCGCTAAGTTTTGAAAGATCGACGCCGTCAACGACCACGCTGCCGGAAGTGAGCGTGTCGAGCCCGCCGAGAATATTGATCAAAGTGGTTTTGCCCGAGCCGGAAGGTCCCATAAGCGCAACCCATTCACCGGAGTTCACGCCAAAGCTAACACCGCTGAGCGCGCGCAGCGAGCCATACTGCTTGACGAGATTATCGATGACCACTTGCTGCGCCGCGACTAGCGGCGGCGCTGGAGCCAAGGAACTCACTCTTCACCTCTGAAAACCGATGCGGGACGGATGGTCGCCAGATGCCGCAGCGGAAAGGCACTGAGAATCGCGACAATCACGGTCAGCGTCACTGCTACAGGATACACAATCAGCCGCGGCCGCGCCGCCACTCCAAAGACCGCTTTGCCCAATCCGACGGAAAGAAAAATTCCGGCTGCGGCGCCAATCAGCCCACCTGTAAATCCTAGAAGTGCGGCTTCTACCAGGAACAACCGCAGCACGCGGCGCGTTGCACCCCCGAGGGCCTTCATCAGGCCCACATCCATCCTCCGCTCCATTGCGACGTTGGTCATCGCCGCCATCACGCAGAGCGCGGTGAGCAATAACACAATCCCCACCATCGCAGTCAGCAATCCGCTGATGCGGTTGTAAATTCTGGCCTCACCTTCCGTGAATTGTGTGACGGGGCGTACATCTGCCTCGGGAATCGCAGCAGCAAGCTTTCCTATGAAACTTTGAATCTGTGTTGGGCTACCTGCATAGCTAATCTGAACTAGACTGACCTGTCCACTCAACCCTGCCAGCCGCTGGGCGGCAGGCAATTGCACGAAAATTTGGTTGTCTTCGGCGCCGCCCGCCAAAAGAATCCCGATGACCTCAAGCTTTTCAGCATGGCTCCCGTAGAACAGCTCAATGCTATCGCCATTTTTTAGGTTCAATGCCTGGGCGGTTCGCTGCCCCAAGAAGCAAACATTGGGAGGAGTCCCTTCAAAATAAATTGGCATTGGAACTTTCCAGCCCGGAGCAAGAAGCGGCAATTCGTTCAGAGAAGTGCCCGCGATGACAACTTCCGCTTGGTCCTCTCTTTTGGGAATTAGAGTCCCGTCGGCTTTCCGCACGTGTGCGACGAGAAAAAGGAATGGCGCGACCACACCGTTCCGGCCCGTTTGCGTCTCGATGGAACGAATCACACTATCACCTAGGAGACCTGTTGGACTAGTTCCTGAGTCGTGCACATTGCGTGGAGCGACAACGATATTTGCACCCAAAACGCGGAATTCGGTGGTGAAACGGCGCTTGGCGTCAACCTGGAGATTGAGGAGAGCGGCAGTGACGGCGGCGCCGGCGCCTAGGGCCAGCAGCATTATGAACAGGCGGCCGCGGTTCGCGCTGAGCAGGCGGCGGATGATGCGCCAGAACATGGCCCGATTAGTGGCGAGAAGCTCGGTCATCACTCGCCTCGAAGAATCGGCGCCGGATCATAGAGGGATGCACGACGCAGGGGGATGGCGCTGCCTAGAAGAGTAACGACGGCAGCAAGTCCGATGACCACGAGAAAGACAAGCAGCGTTGGCTCTGGTGCGACACCAAAGATCTTTTCTCCAAGCAGGCGCGCCAGAATAATCCCGAGTGCGTAGCCGGTGCCGCCGCCCACGAACGCGAGCAAGAGTTGCTCCGCAGCGAGCAGGAAGCCGACGGTCGCGGAGCCCGCGCCGAGCGCCTTCATCAAGCCGATTTCGGTGCGCCGCTCGAGCACGGAAGCCGCCGAAGACGCGCCCACCGCCACCGCAGCGGCGAGCAGCGCCATGCCGGTGACCAGCCACAACAACATTCGAACGCGTGTGAGGATCTGGCCTTCGCCTTCCGCCACCCGCCGAATCACGCGCACGTCGGCCCCGGGGAATATTTGCTTGATTGAATACGCAATCGAGGAGACGTACGGACTGCACGACCACCGCTCGAATTCGCCTGCGCTCATCGTCTTCGGATCGCGCCGTGCAAAGTCGTCTTCCGGCTTCGCCAGTGCACTCACGTAGAGTTTACGGTACTCGCCGGGGCCCTGCCGAGCGAGCCGATCAACGCTGATCAGGGGCATCAGTACCGCGTCGTCTTCCGCTCCGCCTGCCGTGAGAATTCCGGTAACCGCACACCCGATGCTCGGTTTGCCCAAGTAGTTCTGCATGTCCGCGCGATTGGGATAGGTGATGTAGACGTGATCGCCCGCGTGGAGCGACAAGCGTCTCGCGAGGTGGACGCCTACAACGCACTCGTCCGGAACAGGTACATACGTGTGACCGCCGGCCGCCCCCGGTGGCAGGTCAGGAGGAAAGACATTTACTCGTTTGAGAGCGCCAGCATCGGGGGCAAACCATCTTCCGTCAACGTGAAACCAGGGACTGGTCTTATCAATGCCGGTTCTGAAGGTCGAACCGTCGCTCAAATATATAGGGTAATCTGCCCAGGTTCCGATGACTTGGACGTTGTTGGGGGAGTGTGCGGCATCGGGCGTGGTGGCAACGCTCGCATACATTTCCAGAATGGGTGCAAACGCAATGATATTGTTGTGCCAAAAGATGGTCTTGAGTTTCGGCAGGTCAGCTTCCGGCAGATACGCTCCGGCATTCACGGGTCGGTAATCCACACCGCCGATTTCGAGCGGCAGAGAATCTGCTTGCGGCGTAACCAGGAGATTCGCGCCCAGGCTGCGGAATTCCTTCGCCAGGCGGTCACCGACGTCGAGCGCGACGCTCAACGCGGCCGTGGCTACAGCCATACCGAGAGCCAGCGCCGCTCCGGTCAGGAGCTTGCGGCGCGGACGGCGTCCAAAAGAATCGGTAACGAGTCTTAGAAACATATCGCGCGAGAATCTTCTACCTTCGGTTGTCGGTTGTCAGTTCTCAGTGTTCAGTTCTCAGTACGGGATTTTTCTGATGGTCTCGCGTCATTATTCCTTTTTCACACTGAAAACTGACCACTGATCACTGAAAACCTTTGGATACTTGGAGGCTGTCTAAGTTCCGGAAAGCGGCAGCCTAGTGAGGAATCTCCTTCGCCGCTTGGGTCAGGGACGAAATATCAATCACCAGATCGCCCCCATCCAGATGGGAAGGCACGCCAATGGGATTGCAACCTCCCTGCTCCCCGATCGACGGGATGTAAATGGCCGATGCGCAGTGCCGGCAAATGACATTCTGGCCGTCCTGGCGATACCCTTCTGCGCCGCAGATGCGGCAAGCGTCGAGCGCCACGCCCCAGCCGCTTGGTTTCTTAATGATCATGAAGCGCATGGATTGCCCGCCGGCATTCACCGTAAAGAGATGCAGTCCGGTGTCCTGTACTTCGCTGACGGGAACGCGCGCGATACCGCCGACCGCTTCGATGGGCCGAGCCGAAGGCGGCGCGGAGTTCGCGCGCGCATAGATAAAATCCGCCGTGAGCACGAGAATCACCGCGAGGGAAGCGATTGCGGCCGTCATCATCCAACGCCGCTGGCGCCGGTTTTGGGATTCGAGCAGGCGCTTCTCCGCGTCATTCAGCGTTTCCCGAGAGCCCTTATCATGCGATGCCGCCTGCCATTCGCGCAGGATCAGCAAAGTCGCCGCGCCGAAGATAAACACGAAGAAGAACAACTCGTTGCGAACGATGGGGCCGAGAATGGCCATCTCCGCCTTGCTGGAAGGCAGCCAGCGCGCTTCGCTCAGTTCGTGCAGGCCGGTGAGCGCCAGCTGAAACGCGACGAGCATCAGGATGACGCTGGTTACGGCGAAAAACCGGTGCAGCGGCACTCGCAACGTACCTTTGAAGAAGAAAAGTCCCACCGCGACAGCCGCGGCGATTCCGACAATCGTGCCAATCCAAGTCTGCAAGCCTTCGCTGGAGAGCTCCACGGCGCGCAGAATCAGCGCCAACTCCGCCCCTTCGCGCAAAACCATCAGGAACACAAACAGGAAGATACCCCAGCCGGCAGCCTTCCCCGTTTTTGCGGCGTAACTCTCTAGCTTCTCTTCGATTTCTTTTCTGAGGTGGCGCGCAACTCGGTTCATCCATACGATCATCGTAACTACGAAGACCGAGGCGGCCAGCAACATCAGCCCCTCGAAGCCGTCTTCGCTGATGCGCCAGCGCTCCAGCGCAACGGCCACCGCCAGGCTGAGCGCCGCGGCAGCGGCGACACCGTACCAGACGAACCGAGCCAGGCGCTCCCGGCCCGTGCGGGAAAGATAGACGAGGATAATGCCGACGACGAGAGAAGCTTCTACGCCTTCACGAAGAGCGATGAGGAGGGCCGAAAGCACGAAATCTCCAGTTGTAAATGATTTGCAACTACGATTAAAGTCTACCCCAGGAGCGGGCTCCCGTCAACCGGACCAACTTAGTCCGATTTGCATCTTACCAGGATAGGTTATCCTGTCACCTGCCCATGCGCACCCTCCGCCAATCCGCCTCACTGCTGCTCTCCATATTGCTCTTGTACTCGCAGGCCCCTGAGGCAGCCGCGCAGAGCCAGGCCGCCATGGTGCATGCGGACCCTAAGCGAGCCCAGAAAGCGGCTGAGCGGGGGGAGAAGGCGGAAGCCGCAGGCCATCTTGATGATGCATTGGAAGCCTATGCAGAAGCCGCGCGCTATGCGCCGCAGGATGCCAACATCGTCGAGCATGCCGCGTTACTTCGTTCCAAGCTCATTCGGGGCCATGTCGAAGCGGCGGAGCGCGACGCCTTGACGGGGCACTTCGACGAGGCCACTGAGGAATTAGCAGCAGCGATGCAAATTGATCCCGGGAACACCATCGTCGCGGAGCGGCTGGCGCAACTCAAGAGGATGGAGAATGAACCGGGGCCAAAAGCCACGACGCAGATCTCCGGGCTGCCCCGACTGCAACCTCAGACCGGAAAGCGCAGCCTCAACTTGCGCGGCGACACCAAAACCGTCTACGAACAACTGGCGAGTCTCTTCGGCGTCAAGGCCACGTTTGACCCGGACTTGACCGTGCGAAACGTTCAACTGCGAGTTGAAGACGTTGATTTCAATATAGCCGTCTCTCTCCTCGCCGAACAGACCGGAACATTCTGGCGGCCGTTGAATTCCCAGCTCATGTTCGTCGCGCCGGACACGCAGGAAAAGCGCCGTCAATATGGCCTTGAGGCTGAGCAAACTTTTCCTTTGTCTGCCGCCGCTGGCCCCGAAGATGTAACCGAGCTGCTCCGCATCGTGCGCGACATCACCGGCGGAACACGCATCAGCCTGGACTCCGCCAGCCGCACCATCACCATGCGCGATTCCCCGGAACGCCTGGCCCTGGCCGGACAACTGATTGAGCAACTGGAAAGGACGCGCGGCGAGATCATGCTGGAGATTGAGCTGCTCGAGGTGAACCGCAACACTGCGCGGAAACTCGGTGTTGAAACTCCGTCGAAAGCTCAGCTCTTCACCATTCCGCCCAACCTCCTTAGCCAATTGAACCAGGCGAATAACCTTTCAGCGCTTCAAACGCTACTCGCGGGAATCTTTGGTGGAGCGGCGAGCGGGGGATCGACATCAGTGAGTTCGCTGATTCCTCCGATCATCGCCGTGGGCGGCGGCAAATCCACTTTTCTTTTGACGCTGCCCGGAGCCGCGGTGGACTTTTCTGATGGACTTTCCCTGGTGCAAAGCGGGCGCCTGGTGCTCTTGCGCGCACAGGACGGCAAACCCGCCACTTTTTTCGTGGGCGACCGTTATCCGATTACGCTTTCCCTGCTCTCGAGTAGCCTGGGCACGTCCGGTTTCACGCCAAACCCCGGTGGATCGAGCAATCCCTTCCCCAGCACTTCCTACCCGACGGGCGTTGGCCCGACAGGACTGGTAGCCGCCGATTTTCTAAACAACGGGCTGCTCGATCTGGCGGTCGTGAATGAAATTGATAATTCCCTGACGATTTACCTGAACCAGAGCGGCAACGAAGGGACGTACGTGCAAGCCACGAATTCACCGATCTCGCTCGGCACGGCACGGACCGTCGCACCTTTGGTTCCGCCGGCCATCGCTTCGGCGGTGCTTACCTCCAGCGGCTTCCACGATCTCCTGGTGGCCGATCCTGATCCCGCCGCCAATTCGGTGAACATTTTCTTCAGCAACGGCGACGGAACTTTTAAGACTCCGCCAACATCCATCCCTGTGGGCGTGGCGCCGAGTGCGATTGCTACGGCGGACTTCAATGGTGACGGATTTCAGGATTTTGCCGTGCTCAATTTCACGGACAACACGTTTTCGGTGTTCCTCGGCGGGGTTGACAGCAATCAGAACCCGACCTTCACGCCCGTCAGGGGCTCTCCGTTTGCCCTTCCAACGACCGTCAGCGGCCCGATTGCGGTGACCGTTGGTGATTTCAATGCTGACGGCAAGCCCGATCTCGCTATTTCAACGGTCAACCAGCCGACCCTTGCCAACCCGGCCACCACCACGGGCAGCGTCGTGATTTTACAAGGCGCCGGGGATGGTACGTTCGCGGAAGTCACCGGCTCCCCTATCGCCGTGGGGAAACTCCCCATTGCGATTGCGTCCTCCGATTTGGACGGCAATGGAACCGCTGACCTTGCGATTGTGAATCAGACGGATGGCTCGGTGACCATTCTGCTAAACAATGGCGATGGAACATTTGTTGCCGGTCCGAATTCACCTCTCATAACTCCTTCGAACCCCACGGGAATCGCCATCGCGGACTTCAATCAGGACGGTCATGCTGACCTCGCCGTAACAAGCGCGGACGCTAACACCTTCGACGTGTTCCTGGGAGTTGCAGCCGGGCTATTCACCTCGGCTTTCCAGCCCCCAGCCGGACCCGCAGGGAGTTCGCCAACGGCCATCGTGGCGGGCACTTTGGTGAGCGGCGGCTTTCCCGATGTGGCCATTACCAACAATGTCTCTGGCGCGGCGGGCGATGTCACCGTTGTTCTCAGCCCAGCCAATCTCTTCTCCAGTCTAGGGAACTCGAGCTCCGTGCAGCAACCCTACCCCGCGTCCGAGTATGTCGACCTGGGCGTCAAAATAAAAGCCACACCCACGCTGCATCCCAACAATGAGGTGACGCTGCAGCTTGAATTCGAGATCCGCGCGCTTTCCGGAGAGAACGTCAACGGCATTCCGATCCTTTCGAATCGGACGCTAACGCAAACCGTACGCGTGAAAACGGAAGAACCGACTTTGATCGGCGGGCTCACCGACGTGGAAGACACTCACACCATTACGGGCTTGCCGGGCTTCGCGGAAATTCCTGGCGCCGGGTATGCTTTCGGGACGAGAAGCAATTCGCTGCAGGATACGGAACTGCTCATTGTAGTTACGCCGCGCAAATTGAGACTCGCGGATCATCTTACGCGTACGATTTACGCGGGCCGCGGAGATACCGGCGGCCGTGGCAATGCCGGTCCGGGAGCGCCAGCCGTACCCGGCCCGCCACGCCAGCAGCCACAACCGCAGCCACAGCCTCAGCAGTAACTCGCTGTAACGCCATTTCGTATTCACACTCCCGATTAGAAGCGTTGAATGCGATCCTGAAAGGTTTGCGTTTCTCGAGTGGCAGGTTACGGCAGCGGTTCAAACACCACAATAGGCTGGTAGGTGCGCGGCACAACGGCTTCCGAGATAGCGATCAGCTTCTCCTGCTGGTTGAAGACCCGCAGGCGCGGCGGCTTCGGCTCGCCGCCATCGAGCTGCGTTGTCGCGCCGGGAGGAAGCTCGGCGCGCCCCGGCTGCAACTGTGCGAGGGAAATATTGAACTTTGTGCCGTGACGAACGCGCTTCTCAATCACCGGCAAGACGTTGACCCGCGGAAAATTTGGCAGCAGGTATTCGAGCTTGATCATGCAGTCCGCGAATTTTCCCGCTTGCTTGGCTTCCGCGAGCTCCTCGAGCGTGATGGCCTGCTCCAGCGAAAACTCTCCCACCGCTGTGCGGGTAATTTCCGCCAAATGCGCTCCGCATCCCAGCTTCTGCCCCATCTCATGCGCCAGCGAACGAATGTAGGTCCCGGAGGAACATTCGATGTTGAACCGAGCCACGCTGCCTTCAATCTCCGTCAAACTGTATTCGAAAATCTCGACTTCGACGGGTTTCAGCTCGACGGGCTGCTTCTTCCGGGCAAGTTCATAAGCGGGCCGTCCCTTAACCTTTTTTGCGGAAAACGAAGGCGGCATCTGTTCGAACCGGCCGAGGCGTTCCGCGGCAAATTTCTCAAGGATTTCCGCATCCAGTTTTGGCGCGGTGTCCGGCCCCAGCGCTTCGCCGTCGGAGTCGTAGGCATCCGTTGCAAATCCGAAACGAAATCCGGCCGAATACCGCTTGCGCCGCCCGGCGTAGAATTGCACGAGCCGCGTTGCTCGCCCGAGCAACAGCACAAGAACGCCGGTGGCCAGCGGGTCGAGAGTGCCTAGGTGCCCGATCTGCCGGAATCCGGCCAGATGACGCACCGCATCCACGACATCGTGCGACGTTTTCCCTTTCGGTTTGTTGATGACGAGCGCGCCGTCAAACGGCGCCGGCTGTGGCTGGCGTGGCATGAATCAGTGGGTCAGTACTCGGTCTTTGGCTCTAGTTCTTCTCAACCGGAAACTTTCACCAAGCGGAGGGCTTGTCTTTCTTCATTTCCTTCAAAAGCTGTTCAATGCGCTCGACGTATTCCTGGGACATGTCCAGCATGAAATGCAATTCCGGGATACGCCGGAGCTGCAGCCGTTCGACCAGTTCGCGCCGGATGTAGCCGGAAGCATGTTCCAGCGCCTTGATGGCGTCGGATTGCTCTTTATTCGTCCCTTTCACGCTGATGAACACTCGCGCATGCTTCATGTCCGGCTGCACGCGCACTTCGCTGGCAACCACCATGCCTTCCAAGCGCGGGTCTTTCAGTTCTCCCGCGAGCATGGCGTTTATCTCGTGAGCGATCTCTTCCCCCACGCGTTCGTGCCGGTGATTCGCTGGACTCATCTGCGTTCTTGCGCGCTTCCTAAATAATTTCGACCGCTTGATTGATTAAAAAAGAGCCGAGGATGCGGTCCGCCTCATCCAAAACTTTCTGCAGCACTTCCTTCACATGCTTTTCTTCGTTCGATAATGTAACCACACCCACGACCGACCTCTGCCAGGTGTCGTGATGGTCCAGCTCCGCTACTGCCACATTGAAATCACGCCGCAGCTTGTCTTTCAAGCTGCGCAGAACCTGCCGCTTGTCCTTCAGCGATTGCGCGTCCGGGATGTGCAGCTCGAGGGTGAGCAAGCCGACCGGCATGAGCGGCTCCGGGGAAAACCTGGCGGTCTACTTCTTGCCGGCGGTTCCGCCGCCCTGTCCGGCAGCTTCCGCGGCACTCATCTTGGTGACGCTGAAACATTCGAGGATGTCGCCGACCTTCACATCGTTGAAATTGGCGACGCCCGCGCCGCATTCAAAGCCCGTGCGTACTTCGCTCGCATCGTCCTTGAAACGCTTCAGCGAGTTGAGTTTTGACGTGTAGATCACCGCACCGTCTCGAATCACGCGAACTTGCGCGTCACGCTTGAGGATGCCGTCAACGACGTAGCAGCCTGCCACTGTTCCAGCGCCCTTGACCCGGAACGTGTTCCGCACTTCCGCCCGGCCCAGGTAGGTTTCCGTGACCACCGGTTCGAGTAGGCCTTCCATGGCCTTCTTAAGTTCGTCGGAAACTTCATAGATGATGTTATGCGTGCGAATGTCTACATGTTCTTGCTGGGCCAGATCCAGGGCCTTGCGGTCCGGCCGCACGCCAAACGCGATGACGATTGCACCAGAAGCAGAGGCCAGCAGGACATCGTTCTCGGTGACCGCTCCGACGCCCGAACCGATAATTTTCAGTTTGACCTGGTCAGTCGAGAGTTTCGGCAGCATTTCGCCGAGTACCTCGACGGAGCCCTGGACGTCACCCTTGATGACGATCGGAAGCTCCTTGACCTCGCCGGCCTTGAGTTGCTCGTGGAGTTGGTCCAGCGTGATGCGCGCACCACTGCTGCGCGCCATTTGTGCGTCACGCTGCTTCCCCTGGCGATAGTCGACGATGTGCCGGGCCTTGGCTTCATCGGTAACCTGAAAGTTGTCGCCCGCATCGGGCACGCCCTGCAAACCGAGAACTTCGACGGGTGTGGAGGGCGGCGCATTCTTCACCGGACGTCCGCGATCGTCATACATTGCCCGGACCTTTCCGAAAACCGCGCCGCAGATAAAGAAATCGCCGGCGTTTAAAGTGCCGTTTTGGACAAGCACCGTGGCCACGGGGCCGCGGCCCTTATCCACGCGCGATTCGAGCACCGTGCCGGTTGCGGGCGCGTCGGGATTGGCCTTGAGCTCGCGCAAATCAGCGACAAGCAAAATCGTTTCCAGAAGCTTGTCGATGCCCTTCTTCTGTTTCGCGGAAACTTCCACGAATTCCGTGTCGCCGCCCCATTCGGCGGGCATCAGGGCAGCCTCCGTGAGTTGCCGCTTCACGCGCTCCAGCTGAGCTTCCGGCTTGTCGATCTTGTTGATCGCCACGATGATGGGCACTTTGGCGGCCCGAGCGTGGTCGATCGCTTCTTTCGTTTGCGGCATGACGCCGTCGTCGGCCGCAACAACCAACACCACAATGTCGGTTACCTTCGCGCCGCGCGCGCGCATGCGCGTAAATGCTTCGTGGCCGGGTGTGTCAACGAAGACCACGGCACGATCATTGACGAGCACCTTGTACGCTCCAATGTGCTGTGTGATCCCTCCCGCTTCACCGGCCGCGACATCAGCCTCTCGAATGGCGTCGAGCAAGCTCGTCTTGCCATGGTCCACGTGCCCCATCACCGTCACTACCGGGGGCCGGGGCTTCAAACTTTCCTTGGTCTCCTCTTTCGCGACCTCGAGCACCATTTCTTCTTCGAGGGAGACCACGCTTACCACGCCGCTGAATGCTTCCGCCAGCGTCGTCGCTGTCGGCACGTCCAAAGCCTGATTGATGCTGGCGAACACGCCGCGGTCGAGCAGCGTCTTCAGAAGTTCTTTCGCGCGCACATCCAGTTTCTCGGCCAGCTCGCGAATGGTGATGCCTTCGGTGATGGTGACTTCGCGCGGAGGACGCGGCTCGGGCGGCGCGATGACGGCCGCAGCTGCGGCGCGACCTGCGCCGGGACGCTGGCGGGTCGGATGCAGCTTCCGCTCACCTTCCTGCTCGCGCTTGTCGACGATGGGACGCTGTCGTTGTGGAGCCTTGCGCGCATAAAGAGGTTTGCCGGGCTCCGCCTTCGACGGCATTTTGTCCGGAAGGGGAGGCAACATGCCGGGACGCCCGGGCGTACGAGGTCCGGGACGCGTTCCGGTAGGCATTGGGCCGCGGCGCTGTTCGAAGGGTCGCGATGGTGCTCCGCCGGGGCCGCCTGAGCGTGGCGTAAATTGCCGGCCCTGGCCGGGTTGCTGCGGGCGCATCGGCTGCCCGGGGCGTGGGCCGCTGGGACGCGAATCTCGACTTGAGTCGGGTAGAGGCCCGCGGTTGCCAGTGGGCATGGGGCCGCGATTGCCCGTCGGTAACGGCCGCGACGGGGTGCCAGGCCGCGCTGGTGCACTGGGTCGCGCAGCACCCGGGGCGGCAGCGGCAGGGCGAACAGCAGAAGGCTGTGTACTCGCTGGAGCAGCAGGCCGTGCCGCAGCCGGCGTTGCAGGCTGCCCCGCGGGCGCTGCGGGGCGAATCGGAGTTGGCGCTGGGGCCGGCGTTACCGGTGCGCTGGGCTTCGTGGCTGCGGGAGCGGCGACAGGCGCAGGTGCCTTCGGTGCCGGGGGCGTGGGAGCAACGGCCGCAGGGGCGGCTGGCTTTGCTACCGGCGCAGGAATCACGACAGGCGCGCTCGGCTTCACAGCCGCAGGCGCGACGGTGGCTTGGGCGGGCGCGGCTGGCCTTAGGCGCGCAGCCTTCGCGGCAGCATCCTTGGCTTCCTTTTCCGCTTTGGCAGTCGCTTCCGCCTGTGCCTCGGCTTCGGCAACTCCCTGAATCTGTTTGCGCACCTTCTCCGCGACATCGGCCGGAATCGAGCTCGAATGCGTCTTCTTTTCCGTGACGCCATACCCCGGCAAAAGGTCAATGATGGCTTTCGCTTTGACCTCCAGTTCGCGGGCCAGCTCGTTAATTCGGACTTGATTCGCGTCGCTCATGCGCTCCGTTCTGGACTACGACTTCTCGCCTTCCGCCTGCTCTGCATCCAAATGCGTCTCGGCAGGCGCTGCTTGTGCGGCAGCCTTTTCCTCAGCCGGAGTTTCCGCGGGCGATGTTTCCGAAGCCGCCTCACTGGGTTCATCCGCTTCGGGGGTTTCGGTTCCTGCAGCTTCGCCTTCTTCTGCGGGGGCCTCAGTCGAAACCGCACCTTCCGCCGTGGTGCCTTCCGTGGCCGCACCGGCAGTTTCGGTGCCGCTTTCATAGAAGCGGTTCACAGCCTGATAGATCTTGTCGACCATTTTTTCGCCGATGCCCGGGATTTCCATCAACTGTTCCGGGGTCATCCCCGCGAGTTTTTCAACGGAAGTGATTCCCGCAGCTTCGATCTTCTCGATGGTTTTAGCACCGACGCCCGCCAGTGACGTCAGCGGCGTGGCCGGGGCGGTCAGCGCGGTCATCTGCTCCTCAATCTCCTGGCGCTTTTCTTCTTCGCTCTTGATGTCGATGTCCCAGCCGATCAGCTTGCTCGCCAGGCGGACGTTTTGCCCTTTTTTCCCAATGGCCAGCGAAAGCTGCGAATCCTCAACGATAACTTCGAGTTTCTTGTTTTCCGGATCGGTAATCTGCACGCGCGTCACTTTCGCCGGGCTGAGAGCTTTCTGCGCGAAGGCCACTGTTTCTTCGCTGTAGGGAATAATGTCGATTTTTTCACCGCGCAATTCGCGGATGATCGATTGCACGCGCATGCCTTTCATTCCCACGCATGCGCCGACGGGATCCACATCCTTGTCGCGGCTGGCCACCGCCACTTTTGTGCGCTCGCCGGCTTCGCGAGCCGCAAAACGGATCTGCACCGTGCCGTCGTAGATTTCCGGCACTTCCATTTCGAACAAGCGCTGCACCAGGCTCGCATCCGCGCGCGAAACGATCACCTGTGGCCCCTTTGCCGCGCGGTCCACCATTTTAATCACCACGCGTAGCCGCTCCCCGATGTTGTAAGTTTCCAGCTTCGATTGCTCGCGCTTCGGCAGGCGCGCTTCTGTCCTGCCCATGTCCACAATCAAGTCCGGCCCCTCGGCGCGCTTCACGATTACCGTCACCAGCTCGCCCACGCGGTTGTGATACTCGTTAAAAATCGTGTCCCGCTCGGCTTCGCGAACCTTCTGCAGAATCACCTGCTTCGCGGTCTGCGCTGCAATGCGCCCCAGCACGTCCGTGGGCTTGGCCGTCAGAATCTCTGTGCCGACCTCCGCCGCCGGATTCTTTTTCTTCGCTTCCGCCAGCGTAATTTCTTTCTTCGGATCGGTCACTTCCTCGACCACCGTATACACCGAATACACGTCCACCTGGCCGGTTTCCTGGTTGAACTTCGCACGCAGGTCTTCTTCCGTCTTGTAATACTTCCGCGCCGCAACCACCATCGCGTCTTCAATCGCCGACACCACGATTTCCGGCTCGATGTGCTTCTCGCGGCTCAGCATCTCGATTTGTTGGTAAAGCAAATTCGCCATGTTCCGTTCCTGAAATCCCATCGAACCACATCCCGCAATCTCAGCTCATAATTCCATGCGGTTTTTTCTTCTCTGTGGTCTCTGCGTTCTTTGTGCCCCTCTGTGTTAAGTCTTTTCCGTTTTTTACTTACAACTAAAAACTAATAACTGAAAACTTTCCTCAAAACTCCACGACCAGATTCGCCTTGCGGATCGCTTCGAGTGGCAACTCCACCGTCCGCGCTTCCTTGCCTTTCAGTTCCATGCGGATTTTCCCATCTGTAAATCCCGCCAGCCGCCCTTCAAAAAACTTTGCGTCGCCCACCGGCTCGCTCGTCGAAATTTTCGCCAGGCGCCCCTTGAAGCGCTCAAAATCCGCCGGCTTCTTCAGCGCCCGGTCCATCCCCGGCGAGCTAACCTCGAGGACATACCCGGGCCCCGGAATCAGCTCTTCAACATCCAAAATCACGCTCAGTTGCTTGCTGACGCTCTCGCAATCCGAGTGGCTGATCTTCGGAAAGGGGTCGTGCACAACTTCCGTACCCCCCAGGAGCCCTGCCGCGTCGCTGATCCCCGCCGCCTTTGGCACCCGGTCGATGTACACCCTCAGGAACCGCTGTTTGCCGATTTTCCACTCGACATCAACGATTTCCAGGCCTTCCGAACGCGCTACTCGCTCGGCGGCTTCGCGGATTTTCTCCAAATCCACGCAGAGACTCCCCGACCTTAGCCGGTCAGCACTACACTCCGTCCGGCGCCAACAAAAAAGTGGGCTTGCGCCCACCTCGTCGTTCGACCGCTTCAGAGCGAAAAATCAGTATATTCCCCCTGCACGGCAAAAGCAAGATAAGGGCCGCGTCCGCCAGCCCACAGCTTTTTCTTGCCTGCAGCAGCCGCGATACGGAGTGCGTGCACGACCTTGCTACCACGCCTCATCCTGCCTCGGGCCGGGCATTCTTGCGCTCCCGGAACCCGGCTTCTGAGGCTAAAAGCAAGACGCCCCGAGTGGTCGGGGCGCCTTGGCAATGCGAAAATCTGCGCTAATTGAAACGGTTAGCGCTACGGTTTTGTGGGGGTCGCGGTCGGCGGCGGCGTAGTCGCAGCCGGCTTTGGCGCGGCAGGTCTTTGCTGCGCTGGCGCGCCGGCCTTGACCGGATAGGCTGAATCGAAAAGGCGGATGATGTCCTGCGTAATCTCGATCTGCGTCGAGACGTAGAGCAGCGGCGTGTTTTGCGCCGAGGAATCCAGGATGACGGAGTAGCCGTTTTCGCGGGCATAGCGGTCGATAACATCAACCATCTTGCGGCCGATGCGGTCGATAACGTCCTGCTGCGCGGTGTTCACATCTTCCTGATATTCATTCTGCTTGCGTTCCAGCTGAGCGGCAGCGCGCTGCCCCTGCGTGGTGAGCCGGGCGATCTCGTCCTGGCTGCATTTGCCCTCGCAAGCCGCGAGCCGCTGGCGGATGTCGTTGATCTGCTTGTTCAGATTCTCGATCTCCGTCTGGCGTGGCGCAAACTGCGATTGCAGTTCGGCGGACGCCTGTTTCCCTTCCGCGGTCGCGACGATAGCCTGGCGAATGCTGATGACTCCGACCTTTCCCGCCGCGGTCGCGCCCGGCGCGGCAGTTGCTTGTGCCCAAACGGATGCGGTGCTCAACAGGCACGCAGCAGCGAGGGCAGCCGTACGGAATACCATTCTAGAATTCACTTTTTTCTCCTTGTTATGGTTTGCTCCGGCGATCCCGAAACCAACCTTTGCCAAGTCAGCTTGGCTCAAAACTCTTTCCGCTCTCCTGGCGGGTTCTGCGACAGTATTGCAAACTTCAAAGTATAGCTGACGCACTTCCGTTCCCGCAATCAGAAACCATTGCCCATCGCGCTGCGATTCGCCGCAGGGCCCGTGGGTAGCGCTCTCCCGCAGTCCCGTTCAGTTCGGCATTGGGAACAACAAGATTCGATTGTTCGCCTGATCCACGATCACAGCCAGATTCGTGAACTGGTCAATGGCCACGCCGAATGTCCCAGAGCCGGGGAGTCCGAGCGTTTTGATCGTCCTGAATGGATCCGCAAGCGTATCCACGATGGAAATCGTGTTGCTCGCGGAATTGGAAGTGAGAAGTGCCCCAGTCTGAGGATTCAGCGCCAGTGAAGTGGGATTGATGCCCACGCTCACCGAGCTGCCCCCGCCTGTGTCCGGGTTGAATTCGGTAACGACATTCGAGCCGCTGGAATTGGCGTAGAACACTCCGTTATTCCCCGTCGTTGTTACCACCGTCGGATCGAAAACGATACCCGTTGGAGTGGCCGTGACACTGCCGGAGGGGATGACGGTGCTTAGGGTAGGAGTGGAGAGCCCGATTTCAACAACCGCCAGCGCGCCTTGGGGAGCCGCACCGGTTTGCAATTGCAGCGAAGTAACCACGGCGATGCCTTGGTTGTTTGTCCCGCGGTCCGGATCGATAGCTACCGCAATCGGCTCCTGAATGCCGCCAATGCTGGTTGGCGTCAGCGTCGTAGGCGGAGTCGTACCTGCCGCCGGGAAGAGCGAGCCGAGATTGAGCATGGTAACGGTGTTGGAACCCGTGTTGGCAACGATGGCCGCGCCGGTGGCGTCGTTGATAGCGACTCCGGTGGAATTTGTCCCCGTAGACACGTCGGGAACCTTTTGCGCCGGAGGTTTCGCCGTTAGATCAATAACTGAGGCAGTGCTGCTGCCGTTGTTCGCGACAACAGCGAGGCCGTAGCGCTGGCTGATGGCCACGCCCTGCGGCGTCGTTCCCACAGTGATGGGGCTTCCAATTAAATGGCCAAACGTGGCGTTGGCAGGATTGATGTCGATCATCGAAATACTGTTGCAGCCGCTGTTGGAAACCACCGCGATGGGCGAGAAGGGCCCATTGGCAAGCTGGTCCGCGATGACCACCGCACTCGGCATCGTATTCAACGGCTGCGGCGGGGTACTCGAGTCAAAACAGAGCTTGGACATGTCCACGGCCTGAATGACAATGAATTCCGTGGAATTTGACGGCACGCCATTGCTGATCACATCAACCGAATAATGATGGGGCGCGGAAAGGAAGGACGCCGGAATGGTAACGTCCATTTCGCGGCCGTTGGGGGCAATCTTGTCGATGGTGCCGGGTGGATTCGTCGTGGTGATATCGATGCTGTCCAGGCGAACTTGCGCTCCGGCGGCGAAACCCGCGCCAAAGATTTGCACGCCGACGAGGGGTTGTGTCGAGGTCAGGGTCGCCTGCGGGACCAAAGCGTTGGGCACGCCCCCAATGATTCCGGGACCGGGCGTGGGGCTGGGAACAACGAGCTCCGTGATTTGCGTGGATTTAAGGGTGTTACTCGCAGCCGGCCCTAAGTTAATGATTTCGATCTGGCCCGCCTGCTGCGGTCCGCTTCCCGCTTCCAGAACAAACGCTTGATTCGTCTTCGGGTCCACTGCAATCCCACCCCAGAGGGTAAGAGTGCCTGTGCTGCCATTCTGCACCGGGAAAGCTACGGCACTCGCGCCGTTGACGTTGACGATGGCATATCTCTGCCTCCCGACTGGATCGGAGATTGAAACTTGTTTTTGCTTGGGATTGTAGGAGACGAGGACATTGCTGTACGGCTGCCATGCCACATTGGTTGTCGCCAGCAATTCCGGCGAGGACGAGCATGGCGTGATGAACGCCGTACAAGTGGCAAAAAACGAAATCGAGCTAATCGACTGGTCCAGCGCGCCGAGCAAGTCGATCTGCGGGCCATTCGTGCCAATGGCATTGGCGTCAGCCATGGCCGCGGTACTGGTGATAGGGTTGATGGCAATCCCTTGGGCCGACGAGGAAATCGGGAAATTCAAATTGGGGCCGCCATAGAAGACTGTGCCGCCGGAACCGTTATCGCTGACCGTCGAATTCACGGCATAAGTGAAACTCGTGTTGCTGGTGACATTCACGGAGAAAACACCGTTGAAAAGCGCGTCGTTCGCGCTGCTGCCCGGCTTCACCCCGGTGATCAGCGCCGTGCCGGCATTCCCAGGGATCATGGAGAACGGGCAGGGATTAGTTGTCGTAGTGGGATTCGCCAAGGGTGGTGGACACTTGGTGGGATCAATGGTCACAGTGACAAGGCCGGCCGTAAGGGTGACAGAGAGGATCACATTCGCGCTGGAAGGCTTGGTCACATCCACGCCTCTTACCACCCCCGAACCACCGGGAGTTACAAATGCCACATGTCCGTGGGGTGCCACCGCAATTTGCGGGTAGATGCCGGTATTCAAGGTGACCTGCGTCGAAAGGCACTGGCCGACCTTGGTTGAATTCGGATTGAGAGCATGATCGAGCACGCAGCCGTACGGATTGGTTCCTGTATTCGGATTCAAATTGACAATAAACCCGACGTTGGAGCCGGAAACGGTGGATGTCGAAGAGTACGCCACGAGCGCCAAACCCGAATCCGGGTCTATGCCAATCGCATATGGCATGGGAGCCGGCGAAATCGAACCTTGAAGAGCGTTAGAAATATCAATGCTGAAGGGTGTGATTGGAGTTGCCGCGCCAGGAATTGGGAGGACCGTAACACTTTGGCCGGTTGGGGGCAGGACATTGCCGCTCGCGTCCTTGGGCTGCGTGCCATAGTTCACAACCGCCACGATGTGGTGGATGGGATCTACAGAAACCCCCGTGGGCACATTGATCGGAGCTTGAGCTGTGCTCGTTACCGTGCTCAGAGGAGTCAGGGAGCCGTTTCCAACTGTGTAGAACTGAATGGCATTGGACCCTGTTTCAGCTACCACCACCACCCCCAGGATTGGGTCGATATCAATGGCACTCGGGTTTTGGCCTGCGGCAACCGGTGCGCCCGTGATCTGTGGAGGTGCAATCGAGTAATCGGGGAAAACCGCGATATTGGTCACCGCGGGGTTGAGTGTTGATGTTACCGTGCTTGCGACCGAGAGTGGATAGAGACCCGGCCCGCCGGCATTGATTTGGCTTGTGGAAAGCAAAGTGTCTAATTGGCGCGAAGATGACGGATTGTTCGCGTCCTGAGAAACTGTGGTGCCTTGGAAAACTACGCGGGCGAAGTTGCCGGCCGCCCCGAAATAGCCGCCGTTAACAATGACCCTGGTATCTTGCGCCAACTTGCCCTGGACAACATCGTCGGGAACCGTGGAAACGGATGTGGGTCTTACCGGAATCACCGTATACATGTAGACGCTGGGGGGATTGGGTGCAGTCACAGGTTGTCCGGGATCGGTTACGGAGATCGTGAAAGGACCCGCGGTCCCCAGATCCAAGGCAGAGAGACGAAGGCGAGCACCCGTAGAGTTAGGGTTAGTGACGGTGGTGGTGGTAACTCCGTTGGTCGTGGTCGTGGTGGTGATGGGAATCGGGAACAGCACCTTGATTTGACCGGAGCTCGACAGTTTTGTGACCTTGCCGCCAACCGGATCGGTGAGGGTGATGATGGACGCCGAGGAGATGTTCGGAGCATCGAGATAGATATCCCACAAGGCTGCGCCTTGGGGAGCAATGGTGGGGCTGATGCCATTAAAAGTGATCGGCCCACCCTTGAATATGGTGATGGTTCCGATTGCTATCCGTGTATTGTCGGCCACGGAAGTAGCCACGATCGTGAGGTCTGCCGGCGGATTCGTATTCTTCGAGTCAGCAGGCGTAATGCTCGTCGGCACGCTGGACGGGGCCGTATAGATAGCTATGTTGGGGTTATTGGTCTGCGGCACGATATTGCCGCACGTAGGGCTGCAAGTCTTGAGTTGAGGGTAAGGAATCGTTGTGGTGGGAACTTGCTGCGTAAGCAACCAGGTCACACCCTTGGTCTGGAGATCGTTGGTGAGCGTCACGCTGAATTGCTGCTGCTCATTTGTGGGGACCGAGGCCGTCACCGGAGTCATCAGCACGCTAACGCCGGAGTCGAGTGTAAGCGTAATCGTGCCGGTCTTGTTGGTGTTCTGCTGAGATGCGGCGGTAAAGATAAGCTGCAAGCTGGGAAAAGTGGTCTGGTCCGGGAGCTTACTTGGCGCCAGATAAGTCTCCGTGCCGGTGGCTTGTATATTCGAGACCGTTCCAAATGAACCGTCGGTGGGGCAGTTTTTCTTGGCCGAGGTGGTTGTAGTGGTACCGTTGGTCGCCGTCGTCGTTGTGGTGTATTGGCACGGCACTCCCGTCGGCAGACCAGGCTGCCAGTTCACGTTCGTATTTGTCGCACCGGTCACCGTTGCAGTCAGTGTCGTCGACTGGCCTACAATCAGGGTATTCCCCACGGACGAGGTTATACTGACGCTGATCACGTTGGCGGTGCTGCTGCTGCCGCAGCCGCTCAACCAGACAAGGCACATCGCCGCAGCCGCAAACCAGAGGCCGAGAAGACTTGTGATCCTCCGCAATCTCATTCCCACAATTTCCCCCACACAGTTGCGCTCTGCGGAATTTCCGCTGGCGCTCGAGTTATCTACCCTTCGTACGAAATCCTTTGTCCCTGTCGATTTAGGGTTCACGCCACACCGCCACACCTAAAACGTGCGGCTCACGGTGAAGCGAAATGTCGTTTTCGGCTCGAAGTAATTCAGCCGCCCCGGATTGTTCAGAATGAAATCAAGCTGCGGCTTGATCTGCACGGGATAGATCGTCGGGTCCACGGAATTGAATATGCCTTTCAGGTACTCGATTTCCGTCGGCTCGATGAACGGTGGCTTGGCCACCAATTCCTGATACAGGCGGTGCACGTTGTAGGCGTAATAGATGCGGAACGGCGCCTGAATGATGGGAAGTTGCACGACGAATTCAACTCCCGTGGAAGCGCGCATCCGGAAATTCGTTCCCGGCGCGATGGCCAGCTGCTGCGTTAGTCCTCCCAGCTCTGGCGCGTGGGGGAACTGGCCGACGATAGGGGGCTGGCTATTGGGATTCCCCACGAGGCTATCGAAACCCGCCTGGTTGAGCTGCAAGGCGCTTCGGCGGAGGATTCCGTCTGTTCCTCCGTCGACGAAAAAGCCCATCGTCACGTACGAACTGACCAGTGGAATGCGGTACTCGAAATTGGCGTAACTCTGCAGGTCCCCGCCCGGAAGGGTGGCAACATAAGCGAGCACCGGGATGGTAAAGGCGCGCACAGCTCCACCGGAGGTAGGATCATGATACGAGATGGTCTGCGCGGTCGCTTCCGGAATGAATGTCACCGGCGAAATGGAACGAATGTCGAATCCACGAATATCGCTCTCTCCACCCATATAAAAACGGCTGAAAGGAGGCACTTCCTTCCCTCCATAACCAGTCGTCTGAGCCACGCTGAAATGAAGCCCTATCACATTGCGGTGCTTGCGCACCGAACGGAAGTATTTCGTGTCAAACACATTGGTGATGCTGTTGACGTTTCCGCCCAGCCCGGACAGGCCGACCGAGTAGAAGAAACTCTTGCCGCCCGTTGGATTGATGGGATGGTTGACGGTGTTATAAGAAATCGAGGGCGTGATGGTGCTGGAGACAATGCCGTTCAGCGCACTGGGACCGGTGAGGCTGCGGAACTGTAATGATTCGAACAGCAGCGTGGACGCTGCGTTAAAGGAGGTGATGTTCGTTCGCGTCAACCCGTAAGTGATCCCAAAGCGCGCGAACGAAAGGCGCCGCAGGGGGTGTTGGGCGAAAATCGTGAAACCCGTACTGTTCTGGGTATAGTTCTGAACATACTGCGGGTTGATGCTGACCGATTGCTGCAGCAGAATCGCTTCCTGTTTGGCCTGATTGAAGTTGTACCGGGTGTCGAAGATGGTGAAGCCCGTGGAGATTGGCCGGTCAAAGAGATACGGCTCCGTAAAACCGAACATAAAGCTGCGCGTCAAACTTCCAAATTGCGCGGAAAAAGTCATCGTTTCGCCGAGACCCAGGAAATTATTGGTCTGATAGGTGAGACCGATGAAGCTCCCGGCCAGGCCGCTCACCCCGCCTTGCAAACCGATGGACTGCTTGCCTTTTTCCTTCAGCTTCAGGGTGATGTCGACCGTGCCGTCTTTGTTGTTGCGCTTGATTTCGGCGGCCTTGTCCGCTTCGATTTTGTCGAAATAGTCGAGCTGGTTGAGGCGAAGAATGCTGTTCTCCCACAATCGCTTGTTAAAAAGCTGGCCTTCGTCAATCATCAAATCGCGGCGGATTACTTTGTCCCGCGTGGTGGTATTGCCGACGAAGTCGATGCGCCGCACGTAATACTGTTTCTGCTCGTCGAATTTGAGCGTCAGGCTGATGATTTTCTTCTCTTCGTCAATCTCGGTTTCCGGCTCCGGCGTAAAGTCGATGAACCCATATTCGCCATAGATCTTCCCGTAAGTCTCCAGGGCCTTGCGCACCTTTTCTGTGGAGAAAATGTCGCCTTGCTTGAGGGGGAAGGCGGCTTTCAAGGCATCTACTTTCAAGGACAATGCTTTGTCTGGGTCGGCGCTGACGATCTTCAGCGTGCCCATGTGATAGCGGTCGCCCTCTTCGATGGGGATGGTGATGTTCACGGCCTTGCCGTGACTGTGCCCCATCAGCGGAACCGGAACTCCCAACCGCGGGCTCTCCGTGTCGATATTCTCAAGAATGGGTTCACCGACCGTGGCCTTAAAATAGCCGTTGGAGCGGTACAGTTCGCGAACGCCCACCTCGAGATCCTCGCTCAGCTTTTGGCGATCGTAGGTCTTGGTGAGTACTGCGATGTCCCAGAAATAGAGAGGAATCGAGTAGGGCCGGTCGTGGCGCATAGCCCGAATCAGCTTGCGGTCGCTGAACGCGTGATTCCCCGTGAACTTGATCTTGCCGACCTTGACCTTCGGGCCTTCCTCGATCTTAAACACCAGGATCACGGCGTTACTCGAAGCGATTCGCTCGTACTGCGGCGTGACTTTGGCGAATTGCCGCCCATGCTCCCCAAGCAGCTCTTTCAGCACCACTTCGGCTTTCTTGATTTTCGTGGGATCAAACTGGCTTTCCACGCTCAGACCGACCTTGCGTTCCTTGAAGCGATCCAGAATGTCCGATTCGGAAACCGAGTGGGCGCCGTCGTAACGTATGCGGCGAATCTGCGGCCGCTCCTTGACCTCGAAAATAATGATCTTGCCGTCCGGCCGCGTGGCCGAATCCTCGACGCGCAGCTTCACATCCTCGAAGAATTGCGTGTTCCACAGCGCCTGAAAATCGCGGCGCAGAGTTTCTTCGTTGTAGGGGTCGCCTTTGCGGCTGAAAATGCGCGCGCTCAGTGTGTCGTTGCGCACGCGCCGGTTGCCGATAAAATCGATGCGTTCGATGACGAATTGCTGTTGCGCGGCTTGCTGTTCGGCCGAAGTATGTTCCTCAATAACGTCCTTGCCGGTCAGTAAATCAATGGAGGCCGAAAAAAGCAGCCGGCGCGAAGGCGCAGACACCTCCGCCTGGGGATTTTCCTGCGCCGCTCCGCGCGACGCGATCGTCAGTAAAAATACGACCGCGACAATCCTCGTCACGCGAGCCGCAAGCCAACCACACGGCAAACAGACTCTTCTTTGAGCGGCCGATGAGATCGTCAAGGCCGCGCCCCCAAACTCAAGATGTTCTTCTCCCGCCGGACCCGGTGTGGGCCGGCTGTGCGTTGGTCCCGACCCGGTCAGGACCCCCTCGCGTTGTGTCTGATTCGCTAGTGGACGACCGGGGTTGCCTCACCCACGGGCCGGAATGATAGGCCTTCCCCTGCGACGTAAATCTGCAATGTCGCCGGCCTTTGGATTCCACCCTGGATAAGCGCCTCGGAGAGCGGGTCTTCGACGTACTTCTGCAAAGCCCTTCGCAACGGACGCGCGCCATAGCTGCGGTCCGCACACGTTTTCTCGAGTATCCACTGTCTTGCTTCCGGCGACAGGACCACCTGCACTTGCCGGTGGATCAGCGTATCGTTCAGCTGGCCCACGAGCAGATCGATGATGCGCAGCAGATCTTCGTCGCCGAGCGGATTGAAAATGATGACCTCGTCCAGCCGGTTGAGAAACTCCGGATTGAACGCCCGCTTTACTTCATTCATCACCATTTCTTCCATGGACTTCTGCCCGGCTTCATCCGTCCCGGACTGGAATCCCATGGAGGTGCGCTTCTGCAAATGCCGCGCGCCGAGATTGGACGTCATTATGATGATGGTGTTCCGGAAATCCACGGTATTGCCGAGCCCATCCGTCAACTGACCGTCTTCGAACACCTGTAACAATATATTGAAGACGTCCGGATGCGCCTTCTCGATTTCATCCAGCAGGATGACCGAGTACGGCGTCCGGCGAACGCGCTCCGTCAACTGACCGCCTTCTTCGTAGCCCACGTACCCTGGAGGAGCGCCGATGAGCTTCGAGACGGAATGCTTTTCCATGAACTCCGACATGTCGAAGCGAACCAGCGACTTCTCCGAACCGAACAAAAATTCCGCCAGCCGCCGTGCCACTTCGGTCTTGCCGACGCCGGTGGGCCCCAGGAAGAAGAAGCAGCCCACGGGACGCAGAGGAGATTTCAGTCCCGCGCGGCTGCGGCGAATCGCGCGAGCCAGCGCGGTGATAGCCTTGTCCTGGCTGATAACCCTCTTGTGCAGCTCCGGCTCGATTCGCAGGAGTTTCTGCTGCTCGTCTTCCTTAATGGAAGTGACTCCAATTCCCGTCCACCGCGAAACAACTTCCTCGATATCCTCGCGGGTCACGATGCCAGTCGAAGCGTCATCCAATTTATAGCGCTCCCGCAGTCCGCGAAGATTTTCCTTTTCCTTGCGCTCTTCCTCGGAATAGAACCGCGCCTTTTCGAATTCGTGGTTGGCGATGGCCGTTTCCATCCGGTGGGTGATGAATTTCACTCGTTTCTGGACTTCGCCGACCTCTTCCGGCACCGTGGCTTGCCGCAGTTTGACGCGCGCGCCCGCTTCATCGATCAGGTCAATCGCCTTGTCCGGCAGAAAACGGTCCGGGATATAGCGATTCGAAAGATAGACGGAATAGCGCAGCGCCTCGTCCGTATAACTCACCGCGTGGAATTTTTCGTAGCGCTCGCGAACTCCCTGGATCACTTGGACGGCCTGTTCTTCATCCGGCGCGGGAACTTTCACTGCCTGGAAGCGGCGCTCCAGCGAACGGTCTTTTTCCACCGACTTCCGGTATTCCCCCGGTGTCGTCGCGCCAATGCACTGAATTTCTCCTCGTGAGAGAGCGGGCTTCAAAATGTTGGCGGCGTCGAGTGAACCCTCCGCCGAGCCAGCTCCGACGAGCGTGTGCAATTCATCGATGAACACGATGGAATTCTGACTCTCCATCAATTCCTTCATGATGGTCTTGAGGCGCTCTTCGAACTGCCCGCGATACTTGGTGCCCGCCACAATCAGGGAAAGATCGAGAGAAAGGATGCGCTTGTCCGCCAGGAACGGCGGAACGTCCCCGTCGGAAATGCGCTGCGCCAGGCCTTCGACGATAGCCGTCTTGCCCACCCCCGGCTCGCCGATCAAAACCGGATTGTTCTTCGTCCGGCGGCAAAGAATCTGGATAACGCGCTCGACTTCGCCTTCGCGGCCAACCAGCGGATCAAGCGAACCTTCCGAAGCCGCCTGGGTCAGGTCGCGGCTGAACTCCGCCAGCAACGAAGTTTCCTTCGGCCGCGCCGCCGCTGTTTTTTCGCCCGAGGTGCGCGCCAACTCTTCCCGAAGCGTCGAGAGCCGCAGTCCGCGCTCCATCAAAATCTCCGCGCCAAAGCACTTTTCTTCGCGCAGGATGCCGAGCAGCAGATGCTCCGTGCCCACGTGCTTGTGCCCTAGCCGCTCCGCTTCTTCCGCCGCCATATTCAGGATGCGCTTGCACTCCGCGCTCAGTGGCACTTCCACTGACGTCGAAATGCGCTCGCGAATAGTGATGCGAGCTTCAATCTCTTTGCGTATGGATTCGATCGAGCCTTGCTGACGCAGGAAGCGGTTCGCCAGCGCCTTGTCCTCGCGCATCAAGCCGAGCAGCAAATGCTCCGTCTCGATGTACGGGCTGCCATACTGGCTGGCTTCGTACCTCGCAAAAAATATGACGCGTCGCGCTTTTTCCGTATACCGTTCGAACACGTTAGCTCGCTTCTCCCCCTGGGGCCCCGCTCGCTTCGGCCGCAGCCTCGCGAGTTTGCAGAACGCCATGTTCCAATCCCAGAACCCGGTCGCATCGCGCGGCGAGCTTCAAATTGTGCGTCGCAATCAGCGACGTCAATTTGTGCGTGCGGTGCAGCCTTTCCAGCAACTCGAACACGGCCCAAGCATTCTGCTCGTCCAAATCTCCGGTAGGTTCATCTGCCAGCAGCACGGACGGCCCGGTGACGAGCGCCCGGGCTATCGCTACGCGCTGCTGTTCCCCTCCGGAAAGTTCCCCTGCACGGTGATCGGCCCAATCTTCCAAGCCGACCTCCGCTAGCCAGTTCCGCGCCATCCCCAGCGCTGAAGTAAAATTCTCGCCGCGCAACAGCAGCGGCATGGCTACGTTCTCCGCCGCCGTAAAATCCGGCAGCAACTGGTGGCGTTGCCACAAAAATCCCACGACACGGTTTCGAAATTCCGCCAGCGCCGCGTCATCCTTTGTTTCAATGGCTTTCGTTGCGAAGTATACTGTACCGCTCGTTGGCGTGTCTAGCGCGGCCAGCAGGTGCAACAGCGTGCTTTTCCCCGCTCCCGATGGCGCCACAATCGCTACCATCTCTCCCTGCCGCAAAATCAGGTTGGCATCCGTCAAAATAGCCAGGCTTTTTTCGCCGCTCCCATAAACCTTTTTCAGTCCGCGCGTTTCCAGCATCACGCTTGCTTGCCGCGATTCTTCTTCGCTCATCCACTTCGCGCTTTGCGTCTGCTGGGTCATGTCTTTCTTCCGCGCCCTGCTCCCCAACTGTTTCCTAGCTCTACTTCCGTTAGATGCTTCTTCGCGTAATCCCGTGTGCCGCTCCTCGCCTCCACGGCCGTGCTCACCTTGACCCAAACTGTTTCCTATTTCGGCCAGTTCGCTGCCTGCCAAAAACAGAGTAATTTCGAGTCAACTTGAAACACTTGCAATCTTCCTGTTTTCAACATCTTATGGCGGGTTTCCACGTTAGCCAGAGTTTGAGGGAGTCACCCCGGCCTTGCCCGCCTGCCTCTACCAAGACTAGGAGCAAATCGCACGCCAAATCGCCCTCTTCCACGAGCAGAATAACCTTATTTTCTCACGATTCCTGCTCTCTATTCATACCGAAGAATCTCCACCGGCAAAAGCCGCGCCGCCGCGCGCGCCGGAAGAATCGTCGCCACCACGGAAATTCCCATCGCCACCATCGTGATCCACAATCCATCCGCTACGCTCGGATGAAAAGGCACATAGGGAACCGCGTACACCTGTGGATCAAGGGGAATCAGATGATAGCTCCCCGCCGTAAACGCAAACGCATACCCGATCACCAGCCCCATCATCGTTCCCGCCGCCCCAATCGTGATTCCCTGCCACAAAAATATTTTCCGAATCTGTTCCCGCCGCGCGCCCATGGACATCAGCACTGCGATGTCCCGGGCTTTGTCCGTCACCGTCATCGAAAGCACCACCAAAATATTCAACCCTGCGACAAACGTGATTAGCCCGATGAAGATTGCTGTCACCAGCTTTTCCAGCCGCAGTGCTCGGAATAGCGCGCGGTTTTCTTCCATCCACGTAGCGGCCGAAAAGCCCGGCCCAACCGCGCGCCGGATCTCTTCCGCGATTTCTCCCGCGCGCTCCGGTTGGTTCAGCCGGAACTCCAGGACATTCACCAGGTCTCCGGCACCGGATAGCTCCTGCGCCGCAGACAGTTTCATAAAACACCAATTCTCGTCGTAATCGTAAAAACCCGAATCAAACACGCCCGCCACGCGAAACCGCCGCGTCCGTGGCATCAGCCCAAACGGCGTCAATCTTCCTTGAGGGCTCGTCAGCGTCACGTAATCGCCCGGCGATAGCTTCCACTCCTCCGCCAGTTGCCTGCCCACAAGCAGGGCGTCAATCCCGTCCGTGTCTTGTGAAAAATCCAGCTTCCCTTCGACGATGCGTTGCAGCGCCTCATCGCTTTGCCGTTCGCGTTCCGGATCGATCCCCTTCGTCACCACTCCGCGCGCCTGCCCCGCAAACGACAGCAGCACGGTCTGATATACCGCCGGCGTTATCGAACGCACTCCGCCTGTGGCCGCCAATTTCGCGGCCATCTCTTCATAGTTCTTGATTCCTCCGGAACCCGGCTGCGTCAGTGAAACATGCGCCGTTACTCCCAGCAGCCGTTCTTGCAAGGTTTCGCGGAACCCCGTGTTCATGGACAGCGCAATCACCAGCGTCGCCACACCCGCCGCCACTCCGATCACCGAAAACAGCGTAACCAGCCGCAGTACCGCCGGCCGGTAAGGCGACCGCAGGTACCGCCGCGCTACAAACCATTCGAATCGCATTGTGCTTGGAAGAATACGTTACGCGCCCGGCGCTTCGGAAGCAGAAGATGCTTCCCCGCCGCCTTCGGGACGCAGCTGCGGGAACAGGATCACGTCCCGGATCGATTGCGAGTCCGTCAGCAGCATGGTCAGCCGATCAATCCCGATGCCTTCGCCCGCTGTCGGTGGCATCCCGTGACAAAGCGCGCGGATGTAATCCACGTCCAGCTGCTTCGGCATCTCCTCCCCGCCTTGAGCGATTTGCGCCAGGAACCGCCGTTCCTGCTCGGCAGGGTCGTTCAGCTCGGAGAATCCGTTAGCCACTTCCATCCCTGCGATATAAATCTCGAATCGCTCTGTCAGCGAGGGATCTTCCGGCTTCTGCTTCGAAAGCGGTGAAATATCCGTGGGAAAATCGTACAAAATCGTCGGCTGAACTAGCTTGTCCTCCGCCATGGTTTCGAAAAGCAGCCCTGTCCATTCACCGTGGCTCAGTTTGCCTTTCGCCGCCGCGTAAGGTGCTCCCGTCCGTTTCGCCCAAACGTTATAGCGATTTGTGGCCGACTGCGCGCCTCCGGGCGCTGCCAGCTCTTTCAAACTCGGCGCCCCTTCCGCCTCCGCGGGCCAATACTTCACAATCGCCTCGCGCATGGACAACCGCTGCATCTTCGAAAAGTCCAGCTCCGTTTCGCCGTACTTCACCGTCGTCGATCCGGTAATGTTTTTCGCCAGCAGCGTAAACAGCTGCTCGTTCATATCCATCAGATCCTGATAGTTGCTGTATGCCTCGTAGAACTCCAGCATCGTGAATTCCGGGTTGTGCTGTGTCGAAATTCCTTCGTTGCGGAAGTTCCGGTTGATCTCGTACACGCGATCGAACCCGCCCACAGTCAGCCTCTTCAAGTACAGCTCCGGCGCGATTCGCAAGTACAAATCGACGTCCAGCGTATTGTGATGGGTAATGAAAGGACGGGCCGCGGCTCCTCCCGGAATCGGATGCATCATCGGAGTTTCAACTTCGATATACCCCCGGCCGTCGAAGAACCGCCGCAATTCCTGGATGATCCTCGCCCGCGTCGCGAACACCTCCCGCGATTTCTCATTCGCGATCAGGTCCAGATACCTCTGCCGGTAACGCAGCTCCACGTCCGTCAAGCCATGCCACTTCTCCGGCAGAGGCAGCAGCGCTTTCGAAAGAAAAAAAAGTTCCTCGACCCAAATCGACAGTTCATTGGTCTTTGTTCGAAACAGATGGCCACGCACACCGATGAAATCCCCTAAATCCAGCAGGTGAAACAGTTGGAAGCCCTGCTCTCCTACAACATCTTTTTTTACATAGATCTGGATGCGCTTCCCGGCCCCCTGCAAATGCGCAAAACCCGCTTTGCCCATCAAGCGGATGGATACGATGCGCCCTGCCACGCGCACCTCGCGCTTCTCCGCCTCCAGCTCCGTTCCCGGCACCTGCCAGTACTTTTCCACGAGCGCAGCGGCGGTATCCGTCCAGCGAAACTCCCGGGGATAGGCATCCTGTCCCAGCGCCCGGATCTGTTGTAGCTTTTTTTGGCGCTGCTCAAACTGGTCGTGTGGCTCAAATTGCAACGGGAAATCCTTTAGATTCGAATGCACGCGAGTATAGCGGCCCGCGCGTCCTTGGAGCAAGGAACACGCCAGGTCTTCGACGGATGAAATGACATATGGCCTGCCATCCGCCGTAGATCCCCTACGCCGTTCTCGCTCCCAAGGTGCCTCAGGGTATATCAGGAAGAAAAAGGTGTCTTCTGGATAAGTTCTTGCTATACTCCGCATCCTGTCCCTCACGGAGAATGATCGTGAAAGACGCCATCCGCCCCCCCTCAACCCGCGGAGCGTCAGTCGAAAGCGACTGGCGCGCCTGGTTACCCGCTGAACAAGAACTCGTCTTCCGCAACAACGTCAAAGCACTTGAATCCAACTACATTATGTTTAGTATCTCGCTCAATGAAGCTCTGGAGTTGCGCCAGGACCGGCGTCTTGGCAAATCCCTTGAGACCGTTCATGTCTCCTCGGAACTTTGCCTTTTGCTCACCGCTCCCCTGTGTGGCTTACTCCGTGCCCTCAATGAACACGCCAAACACTACGGCACCATTCCCAACGCTGCCCCTCTTGACCCGGCAAATTTTCAAGGGCACAGAAGCCAAAAAACGGCCCGCATGAGCAGCCTGTTGAACCACGTCCTGCTGTCCCACCGCCTACAGTTTCTCTCCAAGGTCAGTACCTTGGGCGAAATGGTAGAGGATCTCGGCACCGATTATTGCCACTCCGCCGCTGACCTTTTCGAGGGTACCTCCGCGAATCCCAAGAGAATGTGGGAAGCCATGGACGCTGACCATTACGACATCAATACCTGCCTTAGAGAAGCCATCGTCCTCCTGAAGTCGTTTTTGCTCGTTCTTCCTGCGGATCAGCTTGACGCCTTCCAACAGAGCATCCTTGAGCAGACAAGCTCGCGCCCTGCCCGTGCCCCGGCCAGCCAGCAAGGGATCCGCCATAGACGAATGTCCGCAATCGCGCAACAATAGTTCTGCCTGCTCGCTCGCTGTGCCCTCTTTCGGCACCTCTGCAACAACCACCCTTCCGGGGTGTTTGATCTGTATATGCGCGCTAAAGCTAGGACAACTCTAGGGGGTACCCGGTGCATCCCAGATGGTGGATGCGCCGCTATTGGACCGTTGGCTCGAAATCAACCACGCGATCCGAAAGCGCCGGCTTCGCCGCAGTCAGCTAGACCGTTGACTGAGTCGGACGCCATCCGCCTGGCCCAGGCAGGGGATGCTGCGGCTTTTGAGTTCTTGTATCAGTTGCACGGCCGCCGCGTCTACGCCTTATGCTTGCGGATGGTGAACAACCCTTCCGATGCGGAAGATCTCATGCAGGAAGCTTTTCTGCAGCTCTTCCGCAAAATCGGTACGTTCCGAGGGGAGTCGGCTTTTTCGACCTGGTTGCATCGGATGACGGTTAATGTCGTGCTCATGCGGTTGCGCAAGAAGTCGCTCCCTGTGGCCTCTCTGGAAGAAACGACGGAGCCCGACGAAGAAACTGGCGGCCCCAGGAAAGACATCGGCGCACCGGATTTGCGCCTGAGTGGTGCGGTGGACCGGGTCAATTTGCAACGTTCCGTCGATAAGCTCCCGCCCGGTTATCGGACGGTCTTTGTGCTCCACGATGTCCAGGGATACGAGCACAACGAAATCGCGGACATTATGGGATGTTCGGTCGGAAATTCGAAGTCACAATTGCACAAGGCGCGTACTCGTCTGCGCCAGTTGCTCCAGGAAGATATTCGCGAGCAGGCACGGCAGGAAAGACATGCCGCGAAAACGCAGACGGCGCACAATGATTGAGCTACAATGAGCGCAATACTAGGGTGTGAGTCCGGCTTCGCGGCAAAACGTACGCGGATTCTGCCGATAGGTTTTAACAGAGGTCCAGAGGACGGCCTTCCAGCGCCGCTCTTCTTCGGAGTGCAGCGTCATGCAGTGTAAGGATGTAGAAGCTTTCGTTGAACAGGAAGGCCTGGCTCCGCTCTCGGAAGCCGTGAGTTCCCATCTCGCCGGCTGCCGCGAATGCCGCAACTACGTCGCGGACCTGACCAGCATCGTCGATGTCGCGCGCAAGATGCCTTCCGAAATTGCTCCCCCCGACCGTATCTGGATTTCGCTCCGCGCCCAGCTCGAGCTCGAAGGCATCATCAAGGAACCTGTTCTTGTGCGTCCCGTGGAGCGCGCTTCCTGGTGGCACGGCTTCGGCGATTTGTTCCGCAGCCGCGCTCTTGCAACTGCAACCGTCGGTTTGCTGATTGTGGCCGCCACCGTTCTCCAGATTCGCAATGACAATGGCGCTGCTCTGGAACCGCCACCCTCAATTCAGCCCTCAATGATCGCCTCGGAGTCCTTCGCCGCCACGCGTACGGTCCTCGACGATCAGGAACCCGTTGCCAGAGGCATGATTCTTGCCAGCACCTCCCCGGTGGATGCTTCTCTCCGCGAGAATCTTCAAAAAGTGGACGACTTTATCGCTGACTGCGAGCGCCGCGTCAAAGAAGAGCCCCAGGATGATCTGGCCCGTGAATATCTTTCCGGCGCCTACCAGCAAAAAGCGGAATTATTGTCTGCGATGATGGATCGCGGAGGGAGTATCCACTGACATGAACATTCGAATGACGGAGCTGACCCCAGGCCGGTCCAGTTCGCATCTTATGCAAAAGTTTGTTCCCATTTTTAGCGCCGCCCTATTCCTTTTGCCCGCGGCGTCTGCAGCCGCCGGGCAGCACCTCGAAAAACATTTCACCGTCCAGGGCCGCCCGGTGGTCTGCATTCATAACGTGGCCAATGGCCGCATCGAGGTGAAGTCCTCGAAAAATCTTGAAGTTGTGGTGAGCGGCACTCGCGCTTCCGACAAGATTGACGTGGACTTTGAGCAGGCCGGCGATCGCATCGAAGTTACGTCCACCATTCTCGATTCTTCCGCTCAGCCGCTGGAGCTCGAAACCAATCTCCAGCTCACTGTCCCCGAAGAAACCGAACTTCAGCTCACCACCCAGACCGGTCTCATCTACGTTGAGCAAGTCATGGGCGACATGAAGCTCGAGAGCGTCTCCGGCGATATCCACCTCAAGGAAGTTTCCGGCTACATCATCGTTAAGACTACCGGAGGCTCCCTCGTCTGCACCCAGTGTGCTGGAAAGCTGGAATTCAGCTCCATCAGCGGCAACGCCCAAATCCTTCAACCCGGCTTGACCAACGTCAACCTTCTCACCACCACCGGCAATATTCTCTTCGACGGCGATTTCGTCCGCACCGGCCTCTATTCCATGAAGAGCGGCAAGGGCCTCGTCGAGGTGCGCTTTTCCGGCAGCGATTCCTTTGACCTGAAAGCGCAAACCACTTTGGGCACCGTTGAGAATCGCGCCGCCGCTTATCTCAAGCCGGACTCCCACGGCGTCAAGCACTTGGCCTCCAAATTCACCAAGGGACTCTTCGGCACCGTCGGCATGGGACTCGCGAAAGTCGAACTCTCCTCCTACAGTGGTACAATTCGAATCCTGAAGCGCGATTAATTTCTCGCGCTGCCAAAGTGTGAACACTTCACCTCCTCTGCGCCTCCCGCAGGCGCGCGTCCACATCCTTTGCCTCGCCGGATTTATGGGTTCCGGCAAGACCACCGTCGGCACGCTCCTCGCCCGTCAGCTCGCCTGGCGTTTTGTCGATCTCGATGAACGCATCGAAGAATCCGCCGGCCTCGCCATTCCGGAAATCTTCGAGCGCCTCGGCGAATCTGCTTTCCGCCAGATGGAAGCCGATCAGCTCCGCGCCGCCTTGGGCCGCGCTTCCGAGCACAAGGAGGGCACCGTCCTCGCCCTCGGCGGCGGCACTTACGCGCAGCCCGGCTGCCCCGAGTTCCTCCGCGCTGCCGGCGCTCCCGTCCTCTGGCTGGATTCCCCGCTCGAGATTCTTCTTTCCCGCTGCATGACCATGACCGGCCGCCCGCTCTTTCGCGACGAAGCCAGTTTCCGCGCACTCTACGAGCAGCGGCTGCCCTCCTATCAACTCGCGGACTATCGCGTCGACAGCTCCGCCGAACCCGCGCAAGTGGTCGCCGAGATTCTCCGCCGCGGCCTTGTTGCTTCCGGTGGAAACCAGCCTCATCTCGTCGTTGAAAAGCCTCTACCCTGAGGGAGAATGGGTGCGGGGGTAAGCATCACCATGAAATTCAGAACTTCGCTTGTTGCCGTCTCTCTCGCAATCCTGGCCTGCGCCGCCCTATCCTTCGCCGCCCAGAAAAACTCCAACTCCCTCTTCGCGCAGGACAAAGGCAAACTCACCATCAAGCTCGACGGCCAGACCGTCGGCCACGAAGAATTCGAAATCGCTTCTTCCGGCGCGGGCTGGCGCGCCAAAGGCACCGCGGAAATCAAGCCACCCGAAGGCCCTTCCAGCAAAATCTCCGGCACGCTCACGCTGCAACCCGATGGCGCGCCCATCAGCTACGAGTGGACTTCCCAGGCCGAAAAAACCAACGGCGCCCACATTCTTTTCGCCAACGGCATCGCCAAGATCACTCTCGAAATGCAGGGCGCGCGCCCGTTCGAACAGGACCTCTCTTTCAACAACCCGCTCATCGCCGTGCTCGATAACAATCTCTACCACCAGTACGCCGTCCTCGCCCGCGTCTATGACTGGTCCAAGCGCGGCGTGCAAACGTTTCCCGTGCTCATTCCCCAGGAATTGACGCCCGGCACCATTACCGTCGAATCCACCGGCTCCGCCTCCGCCGACGGCAAAACTTTCGAAGGCCTCAAGGTCACCAGCTCCGACCTCGAAATCCTTCTCCTCCTCGACACCAATCATCGCCTCATGCGCCTCGAAGTCCCGGCCGCCAAAGTCTCCGTCATCCGCGACTAGCCGCATAGTTCAGGTCGCACCATTTCATAACCACTCACTCGCCAAATCCGTCGCCACGACCACCTGTCCTTCCTCCTGATTTCTGCTCTCTGATCTCTCTTCTCTAATCAAAAAAACGCGGCGCCTCCATCGGAGACGCCGCGTTAATTTGTGCCCTGCTCAGGGAAAATTCTTACCGCGCGAACGGCCGCTGAAACCCCGGCTTGCTCTGCCCTTCGAACGATCCGCCCGGACGCCGCAGCGCGTAGCCCTGCGGGTGACCATGGGCCAGCGTGTGCGCCAGCCCATTCGAATGCCCGGCTCCGATGTGTCCGTTGCCGTTGCCATTCGCCGACGCGGGCTGCGGCAGCCGCGCCGGATTACCGATAGGGCGGAGAGTAATCGGTGCTGCGTGAACGTGGTCGCTGATCGCCTGCAGGCGCTTCAGGATGGACTGCCATTGTTCCCAATCCAATTGCCGCAGGAACGGCCGCAATCCCTGGATGAACGGATCCTCGAGCAGCGCTTCGCCGTCCGATTCCGGTATGAAGAAGCGGTTCAGCCCGACGTTCAGCGCTTCGGAGATTTTCTCCAGCGTGCCGAGGCTTGGCGTCATCTGCCCGCTCTCGATGCGCGACAAATAAGACCGCGAGACCTTCGAGCGCGATTGCAGCTGGCTCTGGGTCATCGCGCGCGATTCGCGCAATTGGCGAATGCGCTGGCCGATGTTCTCGACCGTCTCCTGGTTAACAAACTTCTCTGACGCCGGCTCAGCGACTGCCTCCTCCGGTGGTGCTGGTGGAGGAATCAGGAACTCCAAGCGCTGAGGCAACGCGCGCACGCAACGACGGCAATTCCCAGTGCGCGTCCGGTACTGGACCAGACCACATGTCTTGCAGCGTATGACTTCCCGATCTAATTCGAGCGAATTCATAGTCTCTTTTTCTAATTGTGCCGACACCGATACTCCTCGTTGACGGTTTTTTTTCCGGCGTGCGGATAGGAGAGAAACGCTGGAACGTTCTCAGGGAAGGCAGTGACTGGCGCAACGGGAGTATCGTGCGCCCGCCATTTTCTGTCAAGAGTATTTTTTAACTATTTTTAAGATTTGCAGCCGCGCTTCTCCCCGTTTACGCCCTGTTTTCGCCTGTCCTTGTGGGCACTCGCGTTCCCAGACTCAACTTTTTCCACGACCTCTTGTATCCTCTCTCCTCACACGCCACACCCCTAGTGGTGCGGTCGCGTCCTCAACTTTTCCACAGCCTTCGCTCGGCATCGGAAACGGTACCTTTGTGGCACAGCCGGCTCGGCTGCGCTTGGTGCTTTCTCCGCTCCTAATGAAAAATCGCCCGCCAGATCGACGTGAATGCCTAAAAGATGATTCGGATAAAAACTCCGGCAATGATCTTGATGAGGACCGCCGCCGCAAGTCCCACCACCGGCACCCACACGATCCCCGTCAGCCGGAGCATTCGCACTCCCCAGGTCTCCCCGGCCAGCTTCTCGCGCCGCCAGTCCTCCAGCGAGTAAATCTTGTATGCCTGTCGTTCTTTCATTCCCCCGAAAATAGCAAGAAGCCTTCCCCCTCGCCACTCTCACTAAGACACCCTGTTTCTTCCCCGCGGGTCTCGGAATTTTGGCAGAGCCTCAGAACTTTGCCCGGCTTCCCTAATCCAACAAAATCTCTCTCACAACATTCCGGCTTGACATTTTCCGCGAGCGGCCCTATATGTAGACAGTGGACCTGTAGCTACTCTAGGTGTTAACACATGCCGGCCGAAAAAAATGATCTCCACCGCGGTACCCTCGATATGCTCATTCTTAAAATCGTCGCCGCTGGACCTCTCCACGGCTACGCCATCGCCCAGCGTCTCCAGCAGATCTCCAAGGACTATTTTCAGGTGCCCCAGGGTTCCCTCTACCCTGCGCTCCATCGCCTCGAGGAGCGCGAATGGCTGGACGCCGAGTGGAAAGACACCAGCACCGGCCGCGAAGCCAAGTTTTATAAGCTGACCGCCGCGGGCCGCAAACAACTCAAGGCCGAGGTTCTTGGCTGGGAACAGCTTTCCGATGCAGTCTCTTTGATTCTTCAGACTGCCGACTAAGGAAGCGCCATGCGCTGGCTACGCCGCATCGGTCACAAGCCGCTGGTCGAAAAGCGGCTCGACTCCGAGCTGCAATTCCACCTCGAGCAGCAGATCGCCGGCTACATCGCCTCCGGCATGTCGCCCGAGGAAGCCCGCCGCCGCGCCAACCTCGAATTCGGCGGCGTCGAGCGCTTCAAGGAAGAGTGCCGCGAAGCCCGTTGGGGAAATTATTTTGAGCTCTTGTACCATGATTTTCAGTTCGCTCTCCGCGGCCTTCGCAAGAATCCCCGCTTCACTCTTGTAGCGATTCTCGCTTTGGCGCTCGGCATCGGCGCCTCTACCGCCATGTTCAGCGTCATCTATAACGCCCTGGTCGCTCCCTTTCCCTACAACGATCAGGGACGCCTGGTTACTGTCCGCGTCCACGACCTCGATCAGCGCGGGGGCGGCGAAGGCGACTTCCGTGGTGTTTTCAGCTATCCCGAGCTGCGCGACTACATGGAGCAGAACCGCGTCTTTGACGGTTTCATCGCCAACTGTGAAATCGATGTGGTCTACGACTCGGGCGAAAACAACAACTACCTCGCCGCCAACTACGTTACCGCCGGCACGTTCGAACTCTTCGGCGTCACTCCCCTTCTCGGACGCGGGCTCGAACCCTCCGACTACCTCCCCGGAGCTCCGCCCGTCTTCGTCCTGCGCTACGCCACATGGAAAAACCAGTTCGGTGCAGATCCCAGCATCGTCGGCAAAACCTTTCTCCTGAATGGGGTTCGCCGCACGCTCGTTGGTGTCATGCCCTTGCGCTTTGCCTGGGGCGGCGTCAGTCTCTGGATGCCCCGCGATCCCACCGCCGTCAACCTGTTGCGCGGGGCGTTTCCACTGTACTGGGGGGTCGTCGCCCATCTCAAGCCCGGCGTCTCCCTTCAGGAGGCCGAAGCCGATCTCAACACGATCGCAACGCGCATCGCGCCCAGCTACCGCGAGGATTACCCGTCGCACTTCCGTGTCGGCGTCGAATCCTTCGTCCATGCCGTCGTCGGCCACGGATTTCGCAGGACCCTCTATGTCCTGTTCGCCGCCGTCGGTCTGCTCTTGTTAATCGGCTGCGCCAACGTCGCAAGTCTCTTGCTCGCGCGCGCCACCACGCGCGGCAGGGAATTCGCCGTTCGCGCTGCGCTCGGCGCAAGCCGCGGCCGCCTCGTGCGCCAGCTCCTTCTGGAAAGCTTGTTGCTCGCTCTCGGCGGAGCTATCGTCGGCGTTCTCTTCGCCTGGGCCGGCATCCTGGCACTGGCCGCGGCCATGCCCCCCTTCACTGTTCCCTCCGAAACCGTCATCGAAATGAACCTCTGGGTCCTTCTCTTCGGCATCGGTCTGGCCATCGTCACCGTCGTCATCTTCGGACTTTTCCCGGCTCTTCAGGCCTCCCACGTTGACGTTCAGGACGCTTTGCGCGCCGCAAGCAAGGGACCCGGCGGCACAGTCTCCAAGTCCCGCTTGCGCAATGCCGTCATTGTCCTCGAAGTCGCCTTGTCCATCATTCTCCTTTTCACCGCTGGCCTCTTTATGCGCAGTTTCGTCGCCATTCAAAACGTTCCGCTTGGCTGGCGGCCCGACCACATTCTCGCCGGCCGCATCCCTCTTCCTTCCCAACGTTACAAAACCGGACCGCAGCTCGTTTCCTTCTTCGCGCCCTTGATACGCAACTTGAAATCAACGCCCGGCATCGAAGCTGCCTCGCCCATCAGCGCGACCCCTCCTTACGGCGGATTTGGAGGCAATATCGAAATCCCCGGCAAGACCCACGCCGGCGAATGGGAGTCGCTCATCCAATTCGTCGGTGAGGACTATTTCTCCGTTGTTCGTCATCCGCTTCTATCCGGTCGTTCGTTCACCGAAGCGGAAGTGACCGCCGCGCAAAAAGTCGCCGTCATCAATCAAACGTTTCAGCGCCGCTTTCTCGGTAACGAAGATCCCCTCGGTCGCACCATCGATCTTGACGTCCTTAAAAAAATCCCCGATGCCGTAGCGGATCGTTCTTTTCAGGTTATCGGAGTGGCCGCCGATGCCAGAAACGTCGGCCTCGAGAGGCCCACCGAGCCTGAAATCTGGATTCCTTATAGTGTTACCGGCTCGGGCATGCGCCGCCTCCTCGTTCGCTCCACGGGCGATCCCGGCTCGATGAACGCCACCGTCCGCAAAGCTGTTTGGACCGTCGATCCCACCGTGGCGTTTGCGGAAGGCCAGCCTGTAGCCGATTGGATCAACACTTTTTCCTACGCTCAGCCGCGTCTCGGTTTCTTTCTTGTCGCTACGTTCGCGGCGATTGGCTTGCTGCTCGTCACCCTCGGCGTCTACAGCGTAATCGCCTACTCCACTTCGCGCCGCACCCACGAGATCGGCATCCGCATGGCCCTCGGCGCCGCCCCCCCTGATGTCCTCAAGATGGTCTTGAAGCACGGCCTCGCTCTCCTTTTTCCGGGCATCGCCATCGGGATACTCGCCAGCTTTGCTTTATCTCGCGCCGTCGTCAGCTTGCTTTGGGGCGTCTCGCCCTACGATTCCCTTTCCGCTGTCTCCGTTGTTCTGTTGCTTCTCGCCATCGGCCTGCTGGCCTGCTGGATTCCCGCCCGTCGGGCCACCCGCGTCAGCCCGGTCACCGCCCTCCACTACGAATAATCCAAAGAATTTTGCCTTCCTCCCCTTTTTCTGGGAACTTTTTGACCTGTAGCTCGTCTAGGTATATATAGGTAGGTCGGCTACAGGTAGACAGCCTGTCTGTTAGGCCTCTGCCCCGGACTCTCGAACTACCTCACCTCGGAGGAGGGAATTCCATGAATTCACTTACTAGAACTACGTCATCAAGTCTCGTCGCAACACGGTTTTCCGTTTGGGGGAGCATGGCGCTCCTCACTGCGTCAGTACTTCTACGCACGGCAAGTGCACAAACCAACCCAGCCGCTACTGGAGACCACTGCGTCTCCCCGGCGGTGATTCCCCAGATGGTCCGCGAAGGCAACTCCGTCCGAGTCAGCCCCTCCACGCACCTCGTCTCGCAACAAGCCGGCGCTCACGAAAACGAAAAGGCCATCGCCTTCACCCAGGCCCCCGAAACCCTGCGCACGCTCGAAGACGCTCACCGCTGGTTTGAAAAGGCAGCCCGTAAGGGCTATGCCCCCGCCCAAGTCAACCTCGCCGTACTTTCTTTCGCCGGTTGGGGAACACCCCCCAACGCGGGCACAGCCCTGTATTGGCTCCGCGAAGCCGCGCGCCAGCAATATCCTCTGGCCTATTTCGACCTCGGCATCCTTTTTCTCCGGGGATGCGGCGTCCGCCAGGATGCCCACGAAGCATTCTCCTGGTTTGAGCGCGGTGCAAACGCCGGCGACACCGCTGCACAACTGAATCTAGGCTATCTCTACGATCAAGGCCTCGGTGTCGCGCAAGACCGCGCGCAAGCCGCCCTCTGGTATCGAAAAGCCGCCGAAATCGGAGCAGCCCAAGCCCAATACAATCTAGCCGACCTCTATGCACACGGCGAAGGAGTCCCTCGCGACGAGCGCCTCGCCTTCGCCTGGTACCAAAAAGCCGCCCTCCAAGGCCACACCGCCGCGCGCCTCATGCTCGGCTCCATGCTCGCCGGGGGCCGCGGCACAGAGAAGGATCTGCCCTCCGCCTACGCCTGGCTCTCCGCCGCCGCCCTGCAGGGCGACAACCGCGCTCATGCATCGCTCCAAGCCCTCGAACGCCAACTCACGCCCGAACAACTCGCCCAATCAAGAATGCGCGCTCAATCTCTGGCTCGCTCCCCCAACCCATCAATTCCGTCTGAGTTGGCCTTCCTACACTGACAAATTGCGTTTGCTCCGACCGGATTGCTACCAAGGGCGCCCGCCGTGGCAGGCGCCCCTTCCCATCACTATCCTTCAGCATCCAAACCGCTTACAAGTAATCCTTGACTGACTGTACTCATATGGACGGGTGGCAGACTCTTAATTGGCAGGCAGGTGTGGGTGCCGCATGCTTCGGTTTTAAGCGTGCGGACTTGACTCCGCCTTTCTATCCTTCGATGGTCCCGCCCGCCGCCAACTTCTCCAGCTGCTCCAGCGTGTCGGGATACCGGCGCACCAGCAGAACCAGCGCCGCCGACTATCCCGACTAATTCTAATATTGATCAGGGCTCGGCTCCGCATTCCAGCTCCACTCCCTCCTATCCCCTTTGTTTTTAGCGCATTTCTGGTCTCAGCCTCTAAGCTCCACGTCTTATCTTCAGTACTCATCTATAATATTACTTGACATCGACTAATCCCATGTTACAATACATTGTGACTTCTCTGCTCCATCATCGCTGGCCCGTCCGTCACTCTCTCGCCATTTCTCTACCTCCTGTATCTCCTTTCCCTACAATTCTTTCCGCACTCTTTCATTTTCCGTATCCTGTAACTCCTTTGCTTGCCACTCTTACGAAAACTGCCGGGTGCATACCAACAATTCCCAAAATGGTTCGGCCCCGCCTGCTGTTTGGACGGGAACGCCTTCGCTCTACCAGAAAGGAACTCACATGAATCCGCAATCGTCTGGCTCTACCCTGACCCTGGACTCTTCCCAGCTCCACTGTCGGCATCGCACCGCCAGCGGCCGTCGCTGCCGCATGGTCGTCTCCGAATCGGACCCCAGCCTCTGCGTCAAGCACGCCGCTATGCACCAGAGCGAGCTCAATCAGGTCGACGTCGCCTCCAAGCTCATCGGTGATACCGTCGAATTCCGCTCTGCTGTCGACATCAATCGCTCCCTCGGAGAACTCTACAAACTCCAGGCCCACAACCAGATCAGCCCCCGCCGCGCCTCCGTCATGGCCTACACCGCCAATCTGCTCTTGCGCACTCTCCCGGCCATCCAAAAGGAACTTCATCCCGAGGATGATGGCACGATTACCTTGGACTTCACCGGCTGGCCCCACCCGCCAGAGGACCGCCTCCCTGACAATCCGTCGGGCCATCCGGGACAGCACTCGTGATTCCCACGGCTCGCCATCAACACTCTGCGTTTCGCGTCTTCAACGTTCAAACGTGCAAACGTTCCAACGTTCAAACGCTCCCCTTCCCTTGCTACACTATCCGCTCCATTTGGGGGGAGCTGCATGCCGACACGCGAGGATGCCTGGAAACTGCTGTGCGAATACACCGCTTCGGAGAGCTTGCGCAAACACATGCTGGCAGTGGAAGCGTGCGTGCGCCACTATGCTCGCAAGGCCGGCGCCGACGAAGAGACCTGGGGGCTGGCCGCGCTGCTGCACGATTTCGATTACGAGCGCTGGCCCAATCACGAGCACTCGCCCGACCAGGGGCACCCGAGCGAAGGCGCAAAGATTCTGCGCGAGCAGGGCTACTCCGAAGAGATCGTCCGCGCCATCCTTTCGCACGCGGACTATTGCAACGTGCCGCGCGAATCCGCGCTGGAGCACACGCTCTTTGCCTGCGACGAGCTCGCCGGATTCCTCACCGCCTGCGCCTACGTGCGGCCCTCGAAAAGCATTCTCGATCTCGAAGTGGATTCCGTGAAGCGCCGCATGAAAGACAAACTCTTCGCCAAAGGCGTTTCGCGCGAGGACGTCCGCAAAGGCGCCGAAGAGCTGGGCGTTCCGCTCGAAGAGCACATCACGTTTTGCATCGGCGCGCTGCGCGAGCGCGCGGACGCCCTCGGCCTTCGCGGCACACTTTGATGGCTTTGGCAGCAGCGATTTTTCTAAACCGCAATTCGTTGTAGCAGTTTTTATTCGCGGATTGAGCACATCACCAACGGAGCGTGACATCACCGCTTCGAAATTGTGGTGACATAGAGAGGAGAACACGCCGCGGAAGCCCCGGGGCACAACAGCAAAAAACTCTTTCACGCGAGAAAAATGCCACTCAGCCAAAGCGCAAAAATTCTGCTGACGCTACCGCTCGTTGCGGCCTTCGCGTGGCTGGCGTGCAGCGCGACGTTTTACAATGAAGCGCTGGTCTCCGCGTTCTTCGGTTTGGCGCTCGCGAGCGTGCTGATCATTCACTTTCGCATTCGCCCTTCGTGGCAGGATGCGCTGCTGGTCCTGGCCGTGACGCTGCTTCTCGCCACTGTGAATTTTCGCGTGCTGCACTTCAAGCCCGCGATCATGGCGTGGTTTTCCTTCGCTGGGATGAGCAGCCTGCTGGTCTTCGGCTTGCGCACGGTGTGGGCGAAAGATGCCGATCGCAAATTGTTGCTGCTGGGATTCGTTCCCGCGCTGCTCTTTGTGACCTCGGAATATTTTGCGGACAATCTTCTGCAATGGACTTCTTCGCTGCATCCAAAAGTGTATGACCTTTATCTTTTTAGCTTCGATGCCAGCCTGCACGTGCAATTTCCCTTTCTTCTGGGCCGGGCATTTTTGCAGTGGCCCACGCTGCGTCTCGCGGGACTAATTTTCTACATCGGCTTGCCGATACCGATTGCATTGATTTACGCGGGCCGCGTTTTGCGCCTGCGCGAAAAAGCGATTTCTTCGTTTGTCGCGTTTCTTGCCACTGGCCCAGCAGGCGTCATTTTTTACAATCTGCTGCCCGCGCTTGGACCGGTTCACATTTTTAGACAAGGATTTCCGTGGCAGCCGCTGTCTACCGAGCAAGCGGCAAGGCTTTTTCTAGAACCGGTCGCCGTGGCGGGCCCGCCGAACGCGATTCCCTCTCTGCATATGGCGTGGGTGCTGCTGGTGTGGTGGTACTCGCGCGGACTTTCCTGGTGGGAGCGCGCGATTGCGTTTGCGTTTTTATTTTTTACGGTACTGGCAACGATGGGGACGGGCGAACATTATTTTGTGGATTTAATTGTGGCGTTTCCGTTTGCGTTGGGAATGGAAGCGCTGTGCGCGTTCGAATGGCCGTGGACGGAGCGGCGGCGGCTGGCGGCGCTGACGGCGGGATTTTTGGGGACGCTCGCGTGGTTTTTTGCGCTGCGCTACGGTGCGCGCTTTTTCTGGTGGAACGCGGCGTTGCCGTGGACGCTTTGCGCGATTACGGTGGCGGTGTCGCTGCTATTCGAACGGCGATTGCAAGACGCCGCTAAAATGCGCGATGCGCATACAGGATAAGAGCGGCGCCAAACAACATTCCCGCAACAATGAGAGAAATCACGCCGGCGGTAAACCATTTCGAATGGAAAGCTGCGCGCGGGAAAAAGTGCTTTAGCCCGTGCTTATCGTTTTCGGATCCGGCCGAGGCTTGCGTTCCGGGTTGCTGCGAAGCCGGCAGCAGTTCGGGTTGATCCAAGTATTCGATCTTGGCGACGAAGCTATAGCCCTTGCGCGGAATGGTATCGACAAAAGCCGGCTCTTCGGGGGAATCGCCGAGGACCTGGCGAAGCTTGTTCACCGTGGTGTTTACGTTGGCGTCGTAGTTCACGTGGGTATCGGAAGGCCACAGGCGTAGACGCAAGGCTTCGCGGGTGACAACTTCGCCGGGTTTTTCAAGGAGCGCCAGAAGCGCCTGAAAAACTTTGCCCTGAAGCTTGACGCGGGCCCCGTCGCGCAGCAGCTCTTCCCTGCGCAGATCGAGATGGAATAAGCCAAAGCGAATATAGCGTGAAGGATGGGCCGAGACGCCGTTGGAATTTCCTTGGTACTCCGGAGAAGGAATGGGAAGCAGATTCGCGCTCATAAAAATCACCCCTGGACTCGTATTAGACCGATTCAATACTGGTCTAATTCTATGCGCAGGATGGTTCCCGACCTGGCCATCGGTAGCGCGACTTGACAATCCGTTGAGAACGATTATATCTTGAGATGTATATACAGGTCAAGCGGGTTGCCTGAAAATGAAGCGTAAGGCTTCCAAATTGGACTTGAGCGGAACGGGGTATTGCGCCTCGCTCAACTTTCGCCGGACCGCGCGTGCGGTCACTCAGCTCTATGATGCGGCGCTGCAGGAATCAGGCATCCGCTCGACGCAATTTGCCATATTGGTGGGGATCGCGAAGAACCAGCCCGTGGCGATCGGAGCTCTCGCGGAAGTGTTAGTTATCGACGCGACGACGTTGACGCGGAGTCTGCAGCTCCTGAAAAAGGAGGGGCTGATCACGATTTCCGAGCGTGAGAGTATGCGTCAACGTTTTCTGGCACTAACACCCAAGGGAGTAAAGACCCTGGGGCGCAGCCTGCCCTTGTGGAGAAAAGCGCAGGAGCAATTTGTAGCCACGGTGGGAAGGGACTACTGGCTCGACCTGCGGAATGAACTGGAGAAACTGGCGCACGTGGCTGTCGAACTTGAGAAACCGCTGAAAGATAGTCCTGCCTTTGTTCCTGCCAACGTTTAATTCGAATGGCCGCAAGAATATTTCGAACGGAATTGTTTCGAGTTCAAGCTTTGCTCAGCTCCAAGAGATAGAAAGTTCGGAATACTCCTTCCCTTCCTCGATGGGCTTGGAGAAATGGATGGCGATGTCCTGGGCGCCGGAGATTTCCAGTGCTTTTTTGAAAAATCCGATGATGGCGAAGCCCATGATGCGGTGCTGCTTTTCAAAACCAGTGTATTTGATCAGGGCTTTGCCGTTTCCCAAAGTGTTCACATCGATAGGCACGCCTTGAAAATAGGTGGCGTGAACGGCGGCAATACGCTTGATGACAAATTCAGGCGAACCCAGTTTGACAAAGGCCTTGTAAATGCCGCGGAGCTGGCGTTCGATGACGGCTTCCGAACCGCGCGTGACCATTTCTTCGTTTCCATCGGCGAGAACGCGGATTTCCAGTTCGAGAAAGCGGGTGAAGAAATCGAGGGAGTACCAGCTGGAAGAGTAGATTTCACCTTTGAAGACGTTGCGAGTTTCTTCGTCGAGGAGCGCGAGGATTTTCTGGAACGCGTCTTCGCCGGAGCGCCGTTTGATCTGGTTGATGGTTTCCTGGATCGCGGATCCCTTGATCTGCACCATGCGGATGCTCCTCGAAAGACGTGCCGGCGACGGCCCTTCTTAAACTTACTATGTCTCGCCATGGAGCAGGCAGCGGCTTGCCCTACTCAGAACTAAGGGAATCACTCGCGGTCATACTCGATTTCCTGAGAGGCCGGATTCGCGTTAGAATTGAAGGGAATGCTTACACAGATAGAAGGGTTTGACGCGGCGGCGAGCCGCCATCCACGCCGGAAGACGTATGGCGTGAAGGTGGGACACGTACGCGTGGGCGGGGGGGCGCCCATCGTTGTGCAGTCGATGACGAACACAGATACGGCAGACATCGAGACGACGCTGAAGCAGACGCTGGAGCTGGCGGAGGCCGGGTCGGAGATTGTGCGTTGGACGGTCAATGTGCCGGAAGCGGCGGCGGCGGTGCCAGAGATTAAGCGTCGGATGCTGGATGCGGACTGCAATGCGCCGATCATCGGAGATTTTCATTACAACGGGCACGTGCTGCTGACGAAATACCCGGACTGCGCAAAGACGCTGGATAAATACCGGATCAATCCGGGCAATGTGGGCGCGGGGCAGCGGCGCGACGAGCAGTTCTCCACCATCTGCAAAATTGCGCGGGACAATGGCAAGCCGGTTCGAATCGGCGTGAATGGCGGCTCGCTGAATCAAGAGCTGGTGATGCGCAAGATGCAGGAGAATACGGACAAGAATCTGGGCAAAGAGTCCGAAGAGATTATTAACGATTGCATGGTGCTTTCCGCGCTGGAGTCGACAGAGCTGGCGCTGGAGTCCGGACTGACGCACGAGCAGATTATTATTTCGTGCAAGACTTCGCGGCCGCGCGATTTGATTACGGTGTACCGCGATCTTTCGGCAAAGACCGAGCAGCCGTTGCATCTGGGGCTCACAGAAGCGGGCATGGGAATGAAGGGGCAGATCTGGTCGGCGGCATCGCTGGGCGTGCTGCTGTATGAAGGCATCGGCGACACGATTCGAATTTCGCTGACGCCGAAACCGGGCGGCGACCGTCGCGAAGAAGTCTATGCCGCTTGCGAACTCTTGCAGGCGCTGGGGCTGCGTTCGTTTGCGCCTAGCGTGACGGCTTGCCCCGGATGCGGACGCACCACGAGCACAACGTTTCAGGAATTGGCTGAGGCCATTCAAGGTTACATCCGGGACATGATGCCGGTCTGGAAGACGCAATATGAAGGCGTCGAAGAGATGACGCTTGCGGTGATGGGCTGCATCGTGAACGGCCCCGGTGAATCGAAGGCCGCGAATATTGGGATCAGCTTGCCTGGGACGGGCGAAGCGCCGCGGTGCCCGGTGTACATTGATGGGCAGAAGGACGTCACGCTGGAAGGGACCTACGACGAGCTGGCGGTGGCGTTCCAAGCCCTCGTGGACAATTACATCGCGAGGAAGTATCCCCGAAAGCTAACCGAAGTCGTTCCTGCTCGTTAATCCCCATTCCTTACAGACTAGAGTTGCGAAGAATCCTAGAAAACCCGGGCTAACCGAGCCACTGGGGATTGTGGATGGTGCCGTCGAAGTTGTTAGTGGTCTTGTAGCCTTCGAACTGGCCGTTGCGGGCGGCTTGCTCGGTTCTGCCGAGAAGCGCAGAGGTTTCGGCGGCGCTGAGCGGCTTGAAACTGCGTGCGGCGTCGAGAGCCTGCTGGACGTTGGCGAGGGATTCGCAACCGGTGATCACGACGCTAGTGGGCAGATTCATGGCGAAGTGGAGGCACTCAACGGGGGAAAGAGTATTGCTGCGGAGAAGCAGACCGGCACCCATGGGCTTCATGGCGAGAACGCCGATTTCATTTTTCACGAGGACGGGGAGGACTTTTTGGCCGAAGCTTTCGTAGTGGGCGTCCATGGCGTTTAGGGGCATCTGGACGGCATCGAAATGAAATTGATGCGCGGCGGCGGTCTCGAGCATGTGCAGGTGCATGGCGGGATTTTTGTGGCCGGTGAAGCCGATGTAACGGAGCTTGCCGGCTTTTTTCGCTTCGAGAACGGCTTCCATGCCGCCGCCGGGAGCGAAGATGCGCTCGGGATCGGTCATGCGAATGACCTCGTGGAATTGGAGAAGATCGATGTGATCGGTCTGGAGGCGGCGGAGAGATTCATCGATTTGCGCGGTGGCGGCCTTTTTGGTTTGGCCGTCGATTTTGGTCATGAGGAAGGCTTTCTGGCGGTAGCCGTCGCGCAGCGCCTTGCCCATGCGGATCTCGCTGTTGCCGCCATTGTAGTCCCAGCAGTTGTCGAGGAAATTGATGCCACCGTCCAGGGCGGCGCGGATGATTTTGATGCTGTCCTGTTCGTCGGACTGCATGCCGATGTGATAGCCGCCGATGCCAATAAGAGAGACACGTTCGCCGGTGCGGCCGAGCTTGCGGTAGGGAATGCCGCTTTCATCGCCGGCGGCCCAAAGCTCCGGGCCAGCAGCACCAGCGAGTAGCGAAGTTGTCAGCATGGCGCCAAGGAATTCGCGGCGGGTGACGCTGTCGACGGCCGAACCCTGGGCGCGGTGATTCGTGCGGGGCATGGTGAGCACCTCCCCAGAAGGATTTCAGCGTAGATGGCCGCGACAAAAAGCGCAAGTCCATCTAGGGGAGACGCGGAGACTTCGGGGTGGCGACGCTGCGCAGGCGTTCGCGCATTGTGGAGCGGGCGCGCGCGTAAGCCATGCGGTCATCGAGGAGTTGGTGCGCCCAATGGGCTCCGATGGCCATGGACTGAATTTCATGGGCGAGCAAAGTCGGGCTGGCTTTCGAGTTGATGTGCCCGGCTTTCTGCGCTTCCCAAACGGCGCGATCGAGCACGGCCACCCATTCGCGCATGATCGCGGCGATGCGGTCGCGCACGGGCCCGCGGCGGCCGTCGAATTCGAATGAGGCGGCGGTAAAAAAACACCCTCCGGCGAAGAGTTCCTTTTCAACGTGCGCGAGCCATCGGTCCAGCAGAGTCCACAAGCGGAGCAAGCCCTTGGGGGCCGCGAGCGCGGGCCGCGTGATCTCGTCGATAAAAATCTGGCGCGCAGTTTCGACGGTGGCCAGCTGGAGCTCTTCTTTCGAACCGAAATGAGCGAAGAGGCCGCTCTTGCTCATACGCAGCTCTTCGGCAAGGCGGCCGACGGTGAGGCCTTCGAGCCCTTCGACAGAGGCAATGTTGACGGCGCGGCGGAGGATAGCTTCGCGGGTGCGGAGGCCGCGAGCCTGGTGGCGGGGAGCAAGCTTGCGCGCAGAGGTCAAGGAAGCGGGCATAAAGAAAGTGTAACACGGTAAAAATTAATAGCACGAACGTTCGTATTTTGTGATAGCCTACCCGCTACCGGGGTGGGCCATGGGCTTTCCTTCGTTCTCTCGAACGGCTGCGCTTTCCACCCTCTTTCTGCTGGCTGGCATTTCTCCCTTCCCGGCGCGCGGCCAGGAGATTCCGCTGGAGCGCTGCGATGCATTGCCGGTCATGGAAGTTTCCGTGGGCGGCCAGCCGATGCGGTTTTTGGTCGATACTGCGGCGACTTCGTTTCTGAACCTGAAGTCCTTCTCGGAAGGAAAGACGCGCGACGTCCACGTGACCTCGTGGTCCGGAACCCTGGCCACCAGCGCGCGCGAGGTCACCCTCAAAGAAGTCGCCGTTGGAAGCACGAAACTGATGAACTTGACGCTTCCCGCCGTGGACCTTTCCGCGGTGGGAAACGCCTGCGGAAAGAAAATCGACGGCATCCTTGGCGTGGATTTGCTGGCGAAGCTGGGCGCGACCATTGACTTGAAAAAGCAAACCTTGCACGTCACCACGGTAAGCGAGCGACGGGCCTCAGAACTTGCGGCCGAGATGCACCGCGAAATGCATCGCTGCCTGGAGGCCTTCAACAGCTCCGACGAAAAGGAGTTCGGCGACTGCCTGGACCCGAAGATCGTGCTATTCAGCCTGGACAGGGAATTGTACGGGCGCGAGCAAGTGATCGGCTACTTCCGCGAACGCTACTTTCACCAGAAACCCGCAGCGCGGCTGGAGATTCGCGAGAGCGCGTTTCATCCGATCGGCGAAGCGGTCTGGTATGAATACGAGTTCACCATCGAATCCGCGCGCGGAACGCTTCGGGGGCGAGGCATGGCCATGTGCCGCAAGTCCGAAGGATTCTGGCGCATGGCGAGCATGCATCACAGCATGATGGAAATGGAATCTTCGCCAACCGCCAAGTAGGAGCCACGGAGCTCCAGCGGGGATATGCTAGAATTTTGCCTTCGTTTCAAGACCTGATTCGACAGGAAATCACTTTGAAAATCAGCCGGGAAGATGTGGTGCGGGTGGCGGAGCTGGCTTATCTCGACCTCAGCGAGAGCGAGCTGGAGATGTACCGCGCGCAAATTGACGAAATACTGGAATACATTGGGAAGCTGAATGAGCTGGATACATCAAAGGTCGAGCCGATGGCACAGGTCTTGAGCGACGATCAGACGGCGGATGCAACGCTGCGCGAGGATTTGATTGTGCCGTGCGCGGTTGCTGAGGACGTTTTGAAGCATGCGCCGGACCCGGAGCCGCCGTATTTCAGGGTGCCGAAGGTGATTGAGAGATAGTTGCGGAAGCAGAGATCAGAGAGCAGGAATCAGAGAAGAGTATGACCACGACCTGGACGATTGACGCAGTGAAAGAGGCGCTGGCGGCGAAGAAGATTTCGGCGCGGGAACTCACCTCGGATTTCTACAAGCGGATTGAGGCGCGGAATCCGGAGCTGAACGCATTCCTGGCGCTATCGCCGGAGCGAGCGCGGAGGCAAACGGATCGCATTGATGCGCTGGTGGCGGAAGGAAAGGCGCTACCACCGCTGGCAGGTGTGCCAGTGGCGATCAAGGACGTGATCAGCACGCGGGGGACGAAGACGACGTGTGGTTCGAAAATCTTGGAGAACTACGTTCCCCCGTTTGACGCGACGGCGGTGGAGCGGCTGGAAGCGGCCGGCGCGGTGATTCTCGGCAAAACGAATTGCGATGAGTTTGCCATGGGCAGTTCGAATGAAAATTCCGCTTACGGGCCGGTGAAGAATCCGGCGGCGACGGATCGCGTTCCCGGAGGATCGAGCGGAGGCTCGGCGGCGGCAGTAGCCGCGGGGCTGGCGGTGGCAGCCCTGGGGACGGATACGGGCGGATCGATTCGTCAGCCCGGATCATTCTGCGGAATTCCGGCGATGATGGGAAGCTATGGGCGGGTTTCGCGGTATGGGTTGATTGCGTTCGCGTCGTCGCTGGATCGCATCGGGCCGTTCGCGACCAATACAAAGGATGTTGCCGCCATCCTACAGGTGATCGCCGGGCGGGACCCGCACGATTCGACATCGGCGACCGCTCCCGTGCCGGAATACAGCGCCGAACTCGGAAAGCCGGTGAAGGGGCTTCGGCTGGGCATCCCCAAAGAATATTTCGGCGAGGGCATGGACGCGGGCGTCCGTCAGAAAATAGAAGCGGGCATAGAAATCTTCAAAAAGCTGGGCTGCGAACTGATGGAAATTCGCATGCCGCACACGGATTATGCGATCGCGACGTACTACATCATCGCCACAGCGGAGGCGAGTTCCAACCTGGCACGGTATGACGGCGTGCGCTATGGATTGCGCGTGGAGGATGATTCCCTCCTAGCGATGTACCGCAAAACGCGCGGGGCAGGATTTGGAGCGGAGGTGAAACGGCGCATTGTGCTCGGCACTTACGTGCTTTCGGCGGGCTACTACGACGCTTACTATTTGAAGGGGCAGAAGGTACGCGCGCTGATTGCGCAGGATTTCCGCGACGCGTTTACGAAGGTGGACGCCATCCTGACGCCGACTTCGCCGGTTCCGCCCTTCAAACTGGGAGAGCGCACGGACGACCCATTACAGATGTATCTTGCTGATATATATACAGTTACGGGATCGCTGGCGGGGGTTCCGGGGATTTCGGTGCCATGCGGCAAGCTAAGCGGCAACCTCCCGGTTGGGATGCAAATTTTTGGCCCCGCATTTGGCGAAGCACGCGTCCTGCAACTGACGCACGCCTTTGAGCAGGCAGGAGGCGCGACCGATTGAATCGGCCGCGCTTGTCTCCTTAGATCCATGCCATCGCTCAACACTATTATCGAGAATCTAGATCGCGCGCAGAAGGCATTCTTGCGCACGGCGGATGCCGTGCCTACGGACCAATGGAAGACTCCACCCAGTGACGGGCGCTGGTCCGCAAGCGAACTCGTCGGGCATTTGATCACCGTCGAGAGGGCCATCCTGCAAAATGTTGACAAGGTATTGCACAAACCGCCCCGGGTGCTACCGTTTTACAAGCGATTTCACGTGCCTATGGCCGTTGTAGAACTGCGGGTGATCCGGAGGAAGTCGCCGATTTCGATTGATGGCCAGACAATTGGTGAAAAGGAAGCCATGCTGGCGGAATTGCGCGAAGTTCGAGAGAGGACGCTGGCGTTTATCGAGGAGACGCGCGGTCGCGACCTGAGCCCCTACAGCATGCCGCACGCGTTTCTTGGAACGCTGAATATATATGGATGGTTACAGATGATCGCCTCACATGAAATACGGCATACAAAGCAAATGCGCGAGGTTGCTACAGCTCTTCCAAAAGTCGTAGCAAATTTGCAAAAGTAGAACTTTTTTACCACTTCGACCTGTCCTTCCGGCCAGCCGTACCATCTGCCAGTTCTGTGTAAAAATTGAAGAAAACGCTGCTTTTGCTGGGTTTTTGGCCGAAAGTACTAGGCAGGTGGTTTTTTGCCGGCAGAACGGAACGACTATTGCTCTACATAGACTGAAACAAATACGATGCAAACAGCATCTAAGTGTGTAGGGAGTATTGGGGCGGAGTAAGAGGAGCAGGGCCATGGTTACCGTAAAGGCGAGCAAGAAGATTTTTACAGACTCCGAAATTGCCAGCTTGACGGGCATTTGCATCGAGCACGTGCACAATTTCGCAAAGAGCCGCCACCTGGGCTTTATCGCGCGGGCTGCGGAAGCAGCCGGCAGGAATGCGGATCAATGGCTGTTCACACTTTCGGACTTGATGGTTCTCGTGACCCTCTTTCCGAAGTGCACGCACTGACGCGCTAAAATTCATAAGGACTTCAATGGCTCCCTGGCTTGGCTGGGGAGCCATTCGTGTTTCTGGCTCGTCCAAAGAGCAGGTTGCGGCCCCAGAAGGGCCGGGCGTATGCTCGATGGAGAGGCAAACCGAGGGGGTTCGCGGGCATCGCACCCTTAGGGAAACTACATGGGCTCCTCGAAAATCACTTCTCTGTTTTGCTTTGCCGCTCTTCTGGTATGGCTGGGAATGGCTGTACATGGCCAGAGTCCCAGTGGAGCCTCCTACCAAACATCTGCCAGCAAGCAAAGTGACGGCAAGGGCGTTCCTGTGGGAGTGCCGGTATTGCCGCGAGGGAAGAAGCTCGTGCTGAAGGACGGGAGTTTCCAGCTTGTGCGGGACTACGCGCGGAATGGGGAGCGCGTCAGGTATCTAAGCGCAGAACGTGGAGACTGGGAAGAGCTGCCCGCGGCGATGGTGGATTGGGACGCCACGGCCAGAGCTGCAGCCGAGGACGCTAACGAGGATGAGGCGCTCGCCAAAAAGGTCCGCGCGCAGGAGCAAGCGCAGAACCTTCAGCCGGTATTGGACGTAGATGCCAGCCTACAGGTGGCTCCCGGAGTCTTCCTGCCCGCCGGGGAGGGCATGTTCCTCGTGGATGGAAAATCCGTGAGACCGCTCGAGCAGGTAGGATCACAGATCAAGAACGACAAGAAACAGTTTCTCAAGCAAGTGCTCTCGCCGATTCCCATCGTCCCGGGCAAACAAAACGTGCAAATACCCGGGGCGCGGGCTAAGTCCCGGGTGACGAATACTCAATTGGAGTTTTACCTGCGCGAACCGCCCCCCGATCCCGATCGCACGTCACCGATCATCAAGAGCAGCCGGCCGGGGGAGTCCGGGCCGGAGGTGGAACTGGTGCGGGCGACGGTGAAAGGCGACAAGCGGCAATTGGAGTCGATCAAAAACCTATTTGGGGAACAGCTGGAAACAAAACGAGCGACAATTGCGCTGGAGCGTTGGGAGGTTGCACCAACGGTCTATCGCTTTACACTCGGCGAGGCGCTATCTCCTGGCGAGTATGCGCTGGCGGAGATCCTGCCGGATGGGATGAACCTGTTCGTGTGGGATTTTGGCGTGGACGCTGCGACTGGGGCAAAGCCGGCCTCGTCAACAGTGAAGAAGTAGACCGGATAAACTCTTTAAGCGCGCGGTGCTTCCGCAGGAGCAGCCGACAGCACATCCCGCAAAATGGCGAGCACGTCGGAAATACGGAAGGGTTTCTGCAACAAGAGCGGCAGGCTGCCGTTGGCATTATCACCGCTGCTTTCGACTAAATCCCCGGTCATATAAATCACAACGGGTTTGTGCGTTCCCGCGGCGTCAAGAATGCGGCGGGCAGCGTCCCTGCCGTCTACCGCGAATCCGCCGGCGGAGAGGTGCAAGTCGCAGAGCAGCACGTCATAGATGGAACGCTGGAGTAGGGCGAGGGCTTCCTCGAAAGTCCCAGCGCACTCCACTTGCAAGCCGTGGGCAGAGAGTCCTTCCTCAAGAAGCATGCGGATGCTTTCTTCATCGTCGAGAACTAGGATCGCGCGGTCTTTGAGAAGGCTGGCTGTCGGGCGAAGCGCTTCGCTGGAAACGCCTCGGAGTTCTCCGGTAGCGAGAAGGGGCTCGGGTGTTTTGCCAACAGCGATGGGCAGATAAACAGTGAATGCAGAACCGCCGGCGGGAAGTGATTCCGCTTCGATGTTGCCGCCATGCTCGCGAATGATGGACATGCAGATGCTGAGGCCAAGGCCGGTGCCGCCTCCGGGACGCTTAGTGGTGTAGAAGGGATCGAAGATGCGCGGGAGCGCTTCCGCGCGGATGCCGACACCGTCATCCTGGACTGTGACAAGGATACGGCTCGCGGCAGCGGCCAGGCGGATCTGGATTCGGCCAGTCTCACGGACTTCGCGGATGGCTTGTTCCGCATTGGTGACGAGATTCAGGAAGACCTGGATCAGCTGGTTGGCATCGCCGATGATCCCGGGAAGCCCGGCCTGCGGATGAAAATCGACCTCAATACTGTTGCGCCGAAGGGAATGCTCGTGCAACTGAAGAGTGCGCTCGATGAGCCCATTGACGTCCAGCGCCTTTTTTTGCGGAGAGGCCGGGCGCGAGAATTCAAGAAGATTCTGGACGATGCGTGCGGCGCGCCGAGCCTGGCGGTGAGTAAGCTCGAGCTGACGCTTGGTGGGGTCATCGGTTCCATCGCGGTCCCGGAGGAGCTCGGTAACACCGAGAATCGCAGTCAGTGGATTGTTCAACTCGTGTGCGACGCCGGCGAGCATTTGGCCCATGGCGGCAAGCTTTTCGGCTTGAATGAGTTGCTCTTCCAGACGCTTTAGTTCGGTGACATCGCGTCCGGAGAGCACCACACCCTCGATTTTGCCGCTTTCGTCGGCAAGCGGGCTGAAATTGAAGCGAATGCGGCGCCAGTCTCCCGATTTGTGACGTACGCGAACTTCCAAGGAGGCAAATGTCTGCCTGCTGGCGACGATGTCCGCATAGAGAGCCATGAGGGCGGGCAGATCTTCCGGATGGGTGCGTCCGCCGAACTCCATGTTTCTCGTTTCTTCCAGGTCGTAACCGAGAATCTCTTTGCAGCGGGGACTCACGAAGGTGTAGTGAGCCTCGGCATCCAACACCAGGATGAGGTCGGGGAAACTGTCGACCAGGCGGCGGGCAAATTCCTGCTGCTGGTGGAGGCGGCGTTCGATTTCACGGCGCTCGGTGATGTCCATGACCGCGCCCTGGTAGCGAATCACGGCTCCACTGCTATCGCGAACGGCGGCGGCGGTGTTCAGGCAAACGATGGAGGTACCGTCCTTGCGGACCAGTGTAATCTCTCGGCCATGAAGCATGGCCTGACGATCGATCTCATCCTTGACTTCCTTGCGCTCCTTGCGATCGACGAGAATCTCGGCCACTTCTCGTTTCAGCAAGTCTTCCTTCGAATCATACCCAAGCATGCGCACGAGGGCAGGATTGGCATCCAGGATCAGGCCGTCGGGCGTGGTCATGTAGATGCCTTCCTGAAGCGATTCAAAGAGCTCAGTGAAGCGAGCCTCGTTCTTATGGAGCGCGCTGACATCACGGGCCAGTACAGTAATGCCGTGCACGCTGTCATCGCGCATCATGGCGTGAGCAACGCAATCAAAATGGAACACGGAAGATTGGTTCTTCAAGCGCACCTGGAGCACCCCGGCCCATTGGCGGCGTTCCATAAAACGCGGCATGGCACGCTTCAGGAGCTCGCTGCCGTCCCCGTTGGCTTCCTTAAGGAAATCGCTCAAGGGCCTGCCAATGATTTGCTGAAAGGGCGTGTCCACGAGGTCGGAAAAGCTGCGGTTGACGGCGCGAATCTGGCCGTCGAGGGTAAGGGCTAGGAGAACGTCATCGAAAGAGTCAATCAGGTCGCGATAGCCCTGCTGGGACCGGGAGATGATGTCAAAGAGCTGATCGAGCTGCTTTTCGCTAGGAGGCGCAGCATCGCGCTGTTCCAGGCCGTGCATCAGTCCGCGAAGCTCGGAGATCTCCGTGGTCTTCTTCCACATGAGGACGGCGAAAAGGACGATCAAAACAACAAGGCCGACCGACAATGCCAATGCTTCGGAGTGGTGCCAGAAAGTCCGAATGGAGTCCCAGGCAGCAACGACGCAAGCCACTCCAAGCAGAAATAGCACAAGGAAGGTAAGCCACCAGAGCTGACGTTGGCGCCTTTCGAATTGCTCGAAGCGCGAAGCTACAGAGGAGCGGTGGTCCGCGCCCGGCGATGAACCGCCTGTAGCCGGGCGAGAGCGTTGTTTTTCTTCGGGCATGATCTCGGGCGCTCGTTGCGCGAATCAGCAGCCTTCTGGCAATTGGAGAACTACAACCATTTTGGAACCACCAGGAGATTTCGGCAATGAATGCAGCGGCCGAGAGTTCCTGAATCACACTGCACCGGCGCGGAATAAAGAAAAACGGCGTCCCAATTTTCGCCGGGACGCCGTCGGATGAAGTTTGTGGCGGGACGGAATACCCGCTGCTGTATACGCTAGCCCTCGGTGGCGGCGTCCGCTTCGGTGTCTTTCTGGAGGAAGTCCAGCGCCGCAGCCTCTTCGGCCGTGAGCTCGGCAGCTTCCGGAATCTCCTCGACCGGAGCAGGAGCGGGCATTTCCGTCAGCAACTGAATGCTGCGGTAATGCTCGAGGCCCGTGCCGGCAGGGATCAAGCGGCCCATGATGACGTTTTCCTTGAGGCCGCGAAGATAATCGACCTTGCCGGCAACCGCCGCTTCCGTAAGGACGCGGGTGGTCTCCTGGAAGCTCGCCGCGGAGATGAACGAGTCCGTGGAGAGCGACGCCTTGGTAATACCGAGGAGCAGCGGACGGCCCGTCGCCGGGCGGCCGCCATCCTTGATGACCTGATCGTTCTCTTCACGGAAGCGGAACTTGTCCACCTGCTCTTCGAGGAGGAACGAAGTGTCGCCGACGTCCTCGACCTTGACCCAGCGCATCATCTGGCGCGAGATGGTTTCGATGTGCTTGTCGTTGATGTTGACGCCCTGGAGGCGGTACACCTCCTGAATGGCGTTGACCAAGTACGATTGCGTGAACTTTTCGCCGAGAACCGCGAGCAAGTCGTGCAAGTTGAGCGGGCCGTCGATGAGCGCCTCGCCGGCTTTGACGTGGTCGCCTTCCTGCACGTTGATGTGCACGCCGCGCGGGATGGAGTATTCCTTGGTGGTCTTGCCATCCTCGGTCTCGACGTAGACCTTGCGCATGCCCTTGACGATGTCGCCGTACTTGACGACGCCATCGATTTCGCTGATGACCGCGGGATCTTTCGGCTTGCGCGTCTCAAAGAGCTCGACGACGCGCGGGAGACCGCCGGTGATGTCCTTGGTCTTGGTGGTTTCGCGAGGAATCTTCGCGAGTACGTCGCCGGCCTGAACCTCGTCGCCGTCCTTGACCATCAAGTGAGCGCGGGAAGGCATGAGGTACTTTTTTCGGACCTTACCCGAAGAATCGCGGACAAGAATCGCCGGCTGGTGCTTTTCATCTCCGGGCGGCAGAGTGACAACGTCCTGCGAGAGGCCGGTCACTTCGTCCACTTGTTCTTCGATGGTGACACCGGGCCGCAGGTCGTCGAACTTAATGGACCCGGCGGTTTCGGTGAGGATCGAGAAGGTGAACGGATCCCATTCGGCTAGGATCTGGCCGTGGACCACTTGTTCACCGTCGTGAACGCGGAGGCGCGCGCCGTAAACGACGTGGTAGCGCTCCTTCTCACGATTCTTTTCGTCGACGATGGCAATGAGTCCGGCGCGGTTCATGGCGATGGAGGTGCCGCCGCGGCCCTGGACGAACTTCATGTCCACGAACTTGACGACGCCGTTGTTGCGCGCTTCGAGCGTGGAACGCTCGGAAACGCGGGTGGCGGTTCCGCCGATGTGGAACGTACGCATGGTGAGCTGCGTGCCGGGCTCGCCGATGGACTGCGCGGCAATAACGCCGACGGCCTCGCCAAGCTCGACCATGCGACCGGTGGCCAGGTTGCGGCCGTAACACAGCGCGCAAACGCCGCGTCGGGATTCGCACGTGAGCACGGAACGGATGCGCACGCGCTCGATGCCCGCACCCTGAACCTGGTTGGCGAGCTCCTCGGTGATTTCCTGGTTCACGTCCACGATGACGCTGCCCTCGAAGTCCTTGATCTTGTCGAGAGAAACGCGGCCAACGATGCGGTCGCGCAACGGCTCGACTTCGACGCCGGCTTCGACGATGGGCTCGACGAAGATGCCGTCGCTGGTGCCGCAATCGCGCTCGTTGATGATCACGTCCTGCGCGACGTCCACCAGGCGGCGGGTCAGGTAGCCGGAGTCGGCGGTCTTAAGCGCCGTATCGGCCAAACCCTTGCGCGCGCCGTGCGTGGAGATGAAGTACTGCAGCACGGTCAGCCCTTCGCGGAAGTTGGAAGTGATGGGCGTTTCGATGACTTCGCCTGAAGGCTTGGCCATCAAACCGCGCATGCCGGAAAGCTGACGGATCTGCTGTTTCGAACCGCGAGCGCCGGAGTCCGCCATAACGTAGACGGGGTTGATGCTGCCCTCTTTGTCCTGGTTCTCCAGGGCTTTGAACATTTCGTCAGCCACTTTTTCAGTGACGTCGCCCCAGATGGCGATTACTTTGTTGTAGCGCTCGCCGTTGGTGATGGCGCCGTCGAGATATTGCTGCTGCACCTTGACGACTTCCTTTTCGGCGTTTTCCACCAGCTTGTACTTGTCGCTGGGGATGAGCATGTCGTCGATGCCGATGGAGATGCCGGACATGGTGGCGTAATGGAAGCCCACCTCTTTCAGGTGATCCAGCAGGACGACGGTGTCTTCGAGGCCAAAGCGCAAGTAAGCGTAATAGACGAGTTGTTGAACGCCCTTCTTCTTGAGGAGGCCGTTCACGAACGGAAATTTTTCCGGCAAGTGGGAATTGAAAATGACGCGTCCCACGGTGGTCTGAATGAACTGGCGTTCCATCATTACGGGCACGGTGTGCGGCACGTCCTGGTTGTCGTACGCCGTGGTGAGGTCAATGACTTCCCCGGTGTAGCGCAGGCGGATGGGGGTCAGCAATTCGACTTCGCCGGCTTCCAGCGCGAGAACAACTTCATCGGTTGCGCCGAATACGCGGCCTTCGCCCTTGGCGCCGGGCTTGTTCTTCGTCAGGTAGTAGATGCCGAGCACCATATCCTGCGACGGCACGGCGAGAGGCAAGCCGTGCGCGGGCGAAAGGATATTGCGAGAGCTGAGCATCAGCACGGACGCTTCGACCTGCGATTCCGGCGAAAGGGGGATGTGCACGGCCATCTGGTCGCCGTCAAAGTCCGCGTTGAACGCAGTGCAGACGAGCGGATGGATGCGAATGGCTTTGCCTTCGACGAGCACCGGTTCGAACGCCTGAATACCGAGGCGATGCAGCGTCGGCGCGCGATTGAGCAGCACGGGATGTTCGCGGATGACGTCTTCGAGAATGTCCCAAACGACAGCTTCTTGCTGCTCGACCATCTCCTTGGCTTGCTTGATGGTGGTGCAATGGCCCTGGGCTTCGAGCTTGTGATAGATGAACGGCTTGAAGAGCTCGAGCGCCATTTTCTTCGGCAGACCGCACTGGTGGAGCTTCAGCTCCGGGCCAACCACGATGACGGAACGGCCGGAGTAGTCCACGCGCTTGCCGAGCAGGTTCTGGCGGAAACGGCCCTGCTTGCCCTTCAGCGTGTCGCTGAGAGACTTGAGCGGGCGGTTGTTGGTTCCGCGGAGAACGCGGCCGCGGCGGCCGTTGTCAAACAAGGCGTCAACAGCTTCCTGGAGCATGCGCTTTTCGTTGCGCACGATGACGTCCGGCGCACGCAGTTCCATCAGCTTCTTCAACCGGTTGTTGCGGTTGATGACGCGGCGATAGAGGTCGTTAAGGTCGGAAGTGGCGAAGCGGCCGCCATCCAAAGGCACGAGTGGGCGCAACTCCGGCGGCAGGACCGGAATCACGTCCAGAATCATCCACTCCGGTTTGTTGCCGCTCTTGCGGAAAGCTTCCAGAACCTTCAGGCGCTTGGCGAACTTGATCCGCTTTTGCAGCGACGGATCCATCTTCATCTTTTCGCGAAGCTCTTCGGAAAGTTTTTCCACTTCGACGCGGCGGAGAAGTTCCTTGATGGCCTCGGCGCCCATCCGGGCATTGAATTGGCCGGGATACTCCTTCTGGAGTTCGCGGTACTTGTCTTCGAGCAGAACTTCACGCTCGCGGAGGACGGCGACTTCGCCCGGATCCACAACGACGAAGGCTTCGAAGTACAGGATGCGCTCGAGATCGCGCATGGAAATGTCCAGCAAGTAGCCGATGCGGCTCGGCAGGCCCTTGAAGAACCACACGTGCGAACAGGGCGAAGCCAGCTCGATGTGGCCGAGACGCTCGCGGCGAACCTTGCTCAGGGTGACTTCGACGCCGCACTTGTCGCAGATAACGCCGCGGTGCTTCATCCGCTTGTATTTGCCGCACAGGCATTCCCAGTCGGTGACGGGGCCAAAAATCTTGGCGCAAAAGAGGCCGTCGCGCTCGGGCTTGAACGTGCGGTAATTGATGGTCTCCGGCTTGGTGACTTCGCCGTGGGACCACGAACGGATTTTTTCCGGGCTCGCCAGGCTGATGCGAATGGAGTCGAAATCGGCGATCAAACTGGCGCGATCATAAGGGCTGCTGCGATACAAGGTTGTTTCCTCCCTCCCCGGCTTTCGCCAGGGCCGCGGGCCGATGCTGCATCGGCCCGGCTGAGAACCCAACTACGAAAACTACAAACTCACTTCCGCTCGAAGTGCACAGGCTGAAGCCTGTGCCACTTAGTCGGCGGCTTTTTCCGCCGGCTTCTGCCGCTTCATCAACTCGACGTCCAGGCAGAGCGATTGCAACTCACGAACGAGCACGTTGAACGACTCGGGCACGCCAGGCTCGATGCCCGGTTCACCCTTGACGATGGCCTCGTAGATTTTTGCGCGGCCATAGACGTCGTCCGATTTCGCCGTGAGCAGCTCCTGCAGGATGTGCGCTGCGCCGTACGCTTCAAGCGCCCAAACTTCCATTTCGCCGAAGCGCTGCCCGCCGAACTGCGCCTTGCCGCCGAGCGGCTGCTGCGTGATGAGCGAGTACGGCCCGATGCTCCGCGCGTGAATCTTGTCGTCGACGAGATGCGAAAGCTTGAGCATGTAGATGTAGCCGACGGTGACCGGCTGGTCGAACTGGTCGCCGCTCATGCCGTCGAAAAGATTGATTTTGCCGGCGTGCGGGAGACCCGCGACTTCCAGCAAGTGGCGGATTTCCGCTTCGCGCGCGCCGTCAAATACCGGCGTGGCGAATGGAATCCCTTCGCGGAAGCCTTCGGCGACTTCCAGCAAGGCGTCGTCGTCCAGCTTCGCGAGCGTCTTCCAGATGGTGGTCTCGGAGAAGACTTCGCGGAACCAGCGGCGGAGCGCTTCAGCACGCGTATCCTTGCTGAGCAGCCGCGCCAAGCTGTGGCCCAGTTCCTTCGAGGCCCAGCCAAGATGCGTCTCTAGAACCTGGCCGACGTTCATACGTGAAGGAACGCCGAGCGGGTTGAGCACGATCTCAACAGGAGTCCCGTCGGGCATGTACGGCATGTCTTCCTGCGGCACGATGCGGGCAATGACGCCCTTGTTGCCGTGGCGTCCTGCCATTTTGTCGCCGATGGAAAGCTTGCGCTTCATGGCGATGTAGACCTTGACCAGCTTGATGACGCCCGGAGGCAGCTCGTCGCCCTTCTTCAGCTTGTCCTTGCGCTCTTCGGTGATCTTGCGCAGCACATCGATCTGCCGCGAGGTCATCTCCTCGACTTCCTCGATTTTCTCGATGAGGAGAGGATCCTTTTCGTTGAGCTTCAGGCGCTTGAGGTTGCGCGTGGAGATTTTTTCAATCAGCTCGCGCGTGAGCTCGACACCCTTGGTCAACAGCCGCTTGTTGGTCTTCTCGTCGTGCAGGTCGGCCTGAAGAATCTTGCCGCCAAGCAGATCGTTGAGCCGTTTCAGCCGCTCATCCGTGAGGATGCGGATTTCATCGGCGAGGTTCTTTTCCAGCTTGAAGACCTGCGTGGCTTCGATAGCCTTGTGGCGCTCGTCCTTTTCTCCGCCCTTGCGGGTGAAGATCTTGACGTCCACGATGGTGCCTTCGATGCCTGGCGGGCAGTAGAGCGAAGCGTCGCGAACGTCGCCGGCCTTTTCGCCGAAGATAGCGCGCAGCAGCTTTTCTTCCGGCGTGAGTGTGGTTTCACCCTTGGGCGTAACCTTGCCGACCAGGATGTCGCCCGGCTTCACCACTGCGCCGATGCGGATCACGCCGCTTTCGTCGAGGTTGCGAAGGAACGACTCACTGATGTTGGGAATGTCGCGAGTAACTTCCTCGGGACCGAGCTTCGTGTCGCGCGCTTCGATTTCGTACTCCTCGATGTGAATCGAAGTGTAGTAGTCGTCCTTCACCAGCTTTTCGCTGACGAGGATGGCGTCTTCGAAGTTGTAGCCGCGCCAGGGCACGAAGGCCACCAGCACGTTGCGTCCGAGAGCCAGTTCGCCGCGCTCCGTACAAGGACCGTCGGCAAGAACCTGGGCTTTTTTCACGCGGTCGCCCACGCGAACGAGCGGCTTCTGACTAATGCAAGTGTTCTGGTTCGAACGCTTGAACTTAATGAGCTGGTAGATGTCTGCGCCCACTTCGCGGCTGAGAACGCCGGAGTGGTCGGATTCCACGCGCACGATGATGCGCTCGGAGTCCACCTGGTCCACGATGCCTTCGCGCTTGCAGAGCACGACGGCTCCGGAATCGCGCGCAGTGACGCGCTCCATGCCGGTGCCGACGAGCGGCGCTTCGCCGCGAATCAGCGGCACGGCCTGGCGCTGCATGTTGGAACCCATGAGCGCGCGGTTGGCGTCGTCGTTCTCGAGGAACGGTATCAAGCTGGCGGCGACGGAAACGAGCTGCTTCGGCGAGACGTCGACGTAATCCACTTCGTCGCGGCTCTTGAGCACGAAGTTGCCGGCCTGCCGGCAGTTGACCAGTTCGGTGGTGATTTTCAGGCGGTCATCGAGCGAAACGTTGGCCTGCGCCACGACGTACTTGTCCTCTTCCCAAGCGGAAAGGTAAAAGCAGTAGGGCTCGTAAACCACCTTGCGGCGCTTGAGCTCTTCGTTGAGATCCTCGACTTTGTCCTTCTCGACGATTTCGCCGGCTTTGAATTCGCTGTCGCCGGCATTGACGATTTGCACGTAGTCGATGATGCGTCCGCCCTTGACCTTGCGATAAGGCGACTCGATGAAGCCATAGTCGTTGATGCGCGCGAAGCAGCTGAGCGAGCTGATCAGTCCGATGTTTGGACCTTCCGGCGTTTCAATCGGGCAAATACGGCCGTAGTGCGTCGGGTGCACGTCGCGGACTTCGAATCCCGCGCGCTCGCGCGAAAGACCGCCGGGCCCAAGAGCCGAAAGACGGCGCTTGTGGGTGATTTCGCTGAGCGGATTGGTCTGGTCCATAAACTGGCTGAGCTGCGACGAGCCGAAAAACTCGCGAATCGCAGCCATAACCGGCTTGGCGTTGACCAGATCGTGTGGCATCGCCGTGGACATTTCCTGGTACACGCTCATCTTTTCCTTGATGGCGCGCTCCATGCGCACGAGGCCGATGCGGAACTGGTTTTCCAGCAGCTCGCCGACCGCCCGAACGCGGCGGTTGCCGAGATGGTCGATGTCATCCACCACGCCGATGTTCTTGCGCAGCTTGAAGAGATATTTGATCGCCGAAACGAAGTCCGGCGTATCCAGCGTGCGATTGTCGAGCGGCGTGTCCAGCCCCATCTTGATGTTGAACTTCAGGCGGCCGACGCGGCTGAAATCGTACTTGCGCGGATCGAAGAACATGCCGCGGAAGAGATTCGTGGCCGTCTCCAGCGTCGGAGGATCGCCCGGGCGCAGCTTCCGGTAGATTTCGATGAGCGCTTCCTTGGAAGAGCGGATGGCGTCCTTATCCAGGGTGCGCGAGAGCACCAGGCCGATGTCGTCGCGCTCCGGAAAGAACACGTCGACTTCGGTGATGCCGCCCTCGGCAAACGCCTGCCACAGTTCCGCGGTCAGCGGCTTGTTGGCTTCGAGCAAGACTTCGCCGGTCTGGCGGTTGACGACGTCGGCGACGCTGTACGCGCCTTCGAGGTCGGCCAGCGCGGCACGGACTTGCGAAACCTTGGCCTTGATCAGTTCCTTGAAAAGGTTTTCGGTGATGCGCTTGTGCGCGCCGACAATCGTTTCATCGGACTTCGGATTGCGGATTTCGTGGGTCAGCTTGCGGTCCACGATGCCCGGCGAAACGTTCCAGAAAAGATCCTTTTCGCGCAGCGAAATACGCTCCACCTGGTAGAAGGTGCGTAGAATTTCTTCGTTGGACTTCATCCCCAGCGCGCGCAGGAAGATGGAGCCGAGGAATTTGCGCTTGCGGTCGATTCGAACGTAGAGAATGTTTTTGGTGTCGTATTCGAATTCCACCCACGATCCGCGGTACGGAATGATCTTTCCGAGGAAGTAGGTGCGGTTGTTGGCGCTTTCGAAAAACACGCCCGGCGAGCGGTGCAACTGCGAAACGATGACGCGCTCGGTGCCATTGATGATGAACGTGCCGTTCTCCGTCATCAGCGGAATGTCGCCGTAGAAAACTTCCTGTTCCTTGATGTCGCGAATGGTCTTCGCGCCGCTATCGGGATCCTTGTCGTAAATGGTCAGGCGGATGGTGACCTTGAGCGGCGCGGAGTATGTCATTCCGCGCTCCTGGCACTCGTTCACGTCGTACTTCAGCTGCATGGCCACCGGATCGCCGCACTTGTTGCAGAAGGTCGGCGTGTTCTTGTTGAACGTGCCGCACTTGTGGCAAATGACGTCGCCAGTCTGATACGGATTGGTGACCACCGACGCGCCGCAATTCCGGCACGTGGCGCGGAGATGGTGCAGGCCCTTCAGGTTGCCGCACTTGCACTCCCAGTTGCCGATCGAATAGTCCACGAATTCCAGTTGCGACATCTCGCGGAAATCCCGTATCGGAAACACGGATGTAAACACCGACTGAAGCCCGCCGTCATCGCGCTCGCTCGGCAGCAGGTCCATCTGCAGAAAGCGCTGATACGACTTCATTTGGACTTCAATCAGGTTGGGAATCTGAATCGAGCCCTGGATTTTCGCGAAATCCAGACGCTGACGTTCCCGGACGTGCTGATTGCTATTCGGCATGCTTGGTCCTCTTTATTCTTTGCGGCCACAGAACGGCCGGCATCCCATTCGGGCAAAAAACGGAGAAACGGGGAAAGGACACATCACCGTTATGCGAAGCGATCTGCCCGGGATCGATGCGCACACGGCTGCGGGGGGTCCTAAAAGGACCCGTGACGTCGTTACCAGTACCGGCCTCGACTTGCGTAAGCGAATTCCTTTGGCGCGGCCCGCCCGCTCGTTGGCCCCGCGCCCGCCCGAAAAACCGAACTGCACGAAAACTACTTGATCTCGACCTTGGCGCCGGCGTCTTCGAACTTCTTCTTGATGGTGGCCGCCTCGTCCTTGTTGACGCCCTCTTTGACGGTCTTGGGCGCGCCGTCCACCAGGTCCTTGGCTTCTTTCAAGCCCAGGCTGGTGACTTCGCGGACCGCCTTGATGACGTTGATCTTGTTGCCGCCCACGTCGGTGAGCACGACGGTGAATTCCGTCTTCTCTTCCGCCGGTGCCGCGCCGCCCGCCGCCGCTCCGCCGCCTGCCGCCACAACCGTGGCTGCCGCCGCAGAAACGCCGAAGGCTTCTTCCATTTTCTTCACGAGGTCGGACGCTTCGAGCAGCGTCAGCCCCTTGATTTCTTCCAGAATCGTATCCACTTTCGCCATGACTCTTGTTTCTCCTCTCAATTCTTAGAATTGAACTTACTGGGCCGCTTCGGGACTCGGTGCCGCCGGAGCCCCTCCGGACCCAAACTTGTTTGCCTTGATCGCTTCGCTGACGGTCACCGCCAGATTGCGCGGCAGCGCGTTCAGCGTCATCGCGATGCGCTGCGCCGGCGCGTTCAGCAGGAACATGATCTTGCTGATGAGCTCTTCCTTCGACGGCAGATTCGCCAGCTGCTGAATCTCCGCGATGGAAACCACGCGGCCTTCGACGATCCCGGACCGGAACTGAAATGCCGGAACGTCCTTGGCAATCTTGGTGAGCGCCTTAGCCAGCGCCACAGGATCGGTCTCGGTGTAGGCGATGGAATTTGTGCCGCTCAGGTTCTTGAGCACTTTCTCCGCGGGTGTGCCAGCTCCGGCGCGCTCCGCAAGCGTGTTCTTCACCACTTTATATTTGCCGCCTGCGGCCTGCACCGCGCGGCGGAGCTTGGTGTCGTTTTCGACCGTGATTCCCTGAAACGTCGTCAGGATCACTGTCGATACTTTGGCAAGCTCGGTTTTGAGCTTGTCGAGGTCTTGCTGTTTTTCGCTGCGCTTCTTCATAATCTCGTTCTGCTGGCTTCGTGCGCTCCACTACGCGGCAGCGGCCAGCGCCTCCAGTTCGGTCAGGTCGATGGTGATACCCGGACCCATGGTCGAGGTCAGTGTGATTTTCTTGACGTACTTGCCCTTGGCGGCGGCCGGTTTGGCTTTCACCACCGCGTCAATCACCGCATGGGCGTTTTCCGCAATCTTCGCGGGATCAAACTGGATTTTGCCGATGGCGCAGTGCACGATTCCCGCTTTGTCCACGCGGAATTCCACTTTGCCGGCTTTCACTTCCTTGATGGCCTTGGCCACGTCGAAAGTAACCGTGCCGGTCTTGGGGTTGGGCATCAAGCCGCGCGGGCCCAGCACTTTGCCGAGTTTACCGGCGGAGCGCATCATGTCCGGCGTGGCAATCACCGCGTCGTAGTCCGTCCAGCCTTCCATGATCTTCTGCACGATTTCATCGCCGCCGACGAAATCGGCTCCAGCTTCCGTCGCTTCGCGCAACTTATCGCCGCCCGCGATAACCAGCACGCGAACACTCTTGCCCAGTCCATTCGGCAATCCCACCGTCCCGCGAACCACTTGGTCGGAATGTTTCGGGTCCACGCCCAGATTGATGGCCAGCTCAACGGTCTCGTTGAACTTGGTATGGTGCGTCTTCTTCAAAAGCTCGGCGGCTTCCGCGAGCTTGTACGGGCGCGCTTCCACCTTCTTGCGCGCATTCTCCACGTGTTTTCCAGACTTCTTCATTGCTGCTACCCCTTCGATCCCGTAGCGCCTGAACTTCTAGGCTTCCACGACTTCCAGGCCCATGTTGCGCGCCGTACCCATTACGGTGCGCACCGCGGAGTCCAGATTGGTGGTGTTGAGATCGACAAGCTTGATCTTCGCAATTTCCATGACTTGCTTTTTCGTCACTTTGCCGACCTTGTTGCGATTCGGCTCTGCGGAACCCTTGGCAATATTGGCCGCGCGCTTCAGCAGCACCGAAGCCGGCGGCGTCTTCAGAATGAAAGTAAACGTGCGGTCGGTGTACACCGTAACGAGCACGGGGAAAATCATTCCGTCCGCTTCCTTGGCGGTCTTGGCGTTGAACTGCTTGCAAAAATCCATGATGTTCAGCCCGTGCGGGCCCAGCGCGGTGCCGACCGGCGGCGCCGGAGTGGCTTTGCCCGCGGGCAACTGCAGCTTGATGGTCGTCTGAATCTTCTTTGCCATGTTCCTGCCTCAATCCCTTTTCTGTTCGCGCTTTGCGCGGCTTATCCCAACTTTTCGACGCTTGCGAAATCCAGTTCCACCGGTGTGGAGCGTCCGAAAATCGTCACCGAAACCTTCAACCGGCTGTGATCGTTGTCGATCTCTTCCACGTTGCCGTTGAAATTCGCAAACGGCCCGTCCACGATGCGCACCTGCTCGTTGCGTTCGAACACCACTTTCGGCTTCGGCCGGTCCTGCGGCGTATGCACGCGGTTGATGATGCCGTCCACTTCCGCTTCCGTCAGCGGCGATGGCGACGTCGCCGAGCCAACGAATCCGGTGACGCGCGGCGTGGCGCGCACGATGTGCCAGGTGTTTTCGTCCAGGTCCATCTCGACCAGAACGTAGCCGGGATAGGACATGCGGTTCGAAACCACTTTCTTGCCCCCGCGCACTTCCACCACTTCCTCCATGGGGATCAGCACGCGGCCGATCTTGTCCTGAAGGCTAAACGCTTCCACGCGGCTCTCGAGGCTTTCTTTGACCTTTTTCTCAAAGCCCGAGTAGGTATGGATGATGTACCACTGCATTCCCATCGATCTTCAGTCCCCTTCAGATGCCAAACTTCTTGAACACGTACGCGACGCCCAGTTGCACCAGCTTGTCGACCACTTCCAGGAACACGCCGAAGAATGCCACCGTGGCGATCACCACCCACGTCGTCGAGATTACGTCTTCGCGGCTCGGCCAGGTGACTTGCTTCATCTCCACGCGCACGTCGTGCAGGAATTCGCGTGTGTCGGCAACCGTGCCGCCGATTTTTTCGCCAACTCCGGAAGCTGCTCCGGTGATGGCGTTGCCTTTGTCTTCGCCGTTCTTCACTTTGACCGCCTGCGTCGCCATGAATCCTCGTTCAGTTCCCGGGACGGGCTTTTATTTCCGTCCTACTCAACTCTGGCAGGGGAGGAGGGATTCGAACCCCCATACCCGGTTTTGGAGACCGGAGTCCTAGCCGTTGGACGACTCCCCTAAGATCAAAATCGGCCTGTCTCCTACCCCTGCAAAACGATCTCTGCCATTCCGAACGGTTACTTCACTTCCTTGTGCGCCGTTTGCTTCCGGCACGTGTTGCAGAACTTCTTCGTTTCCATCCGTTCGGTGTGCTTCTTCTTGTTCTTTGTCGTGGTGTAGTTGCGGTTCTTGCAATCCCCGCACTGCAACGTAATGATTTCGCGCATCGCCTGATTCCCTTTTCTTGCTGCGTCCGCCGTTCCGCGGCGGAGAAAACCTACTCAATGATTTCGGTAACGGCGCCAGCGCCGACGGTGTGGCCACCTTCGCGAATCGCGAAGCGCAAGCCCTTCTCCAAGGCTACCGGTGTGATCAGCGTCACTTCGCAGCTCACGTTATCGCCCGGCATCACCATCTCCACGCCTGCCGCCAGCTTCATGTCGCCCGTGACGTCCGTCGTGCGGAAGTAAAATTGCGGCCGGTAGCCCGAGAAAAACGGTGTGTGCCGCCCGCCTTCTTCCTTCGTCAATACGTACGCTTCCGCCTTGAACTTCGTATGCGGCGTGATCGATCCCGGCTTGCACACCACCTGCCCGCGCTCCACATCTTCTTTTTCCGTGCCGCGCAAGAGCAAGCCTACGTTGTCGCCGGCCAGACCTTCATCCAGCAGCTTCTTGAACATTTCCACGCCCGTCACGACCTTCTTCTGCGTCGCGCGGAATCCCACAATCTCCACTTCTTCGCCCACCTTCACCTTGCCGCGCTCGATTCGGCCTGTAACCACCGTGCCGCGTCCGGAAATCGAAAAAATATCTTCAATCGGCATGGCGAACGGCTTGTCCACTTCCCGCACCGGCTGCGGCACGTTCTTGTCCACCGCGTCCATCAACTCATCAATCGTCTTTTCCCACTTGGCGTCGCCATTCAGCGCCTGCAAGGCCGATCCTTTGATCACCGCAATGGTGTCGCCGGGAAACTGATAGCTCTTCAAAAGTTCGCGAACTTCCAGTTCCACCAGCTCCAAAAGTTCCGCGTCTTCCACCATGTCGCACTTGTTCAGGAACACCACAATCGCCGGCACGCCTACTTGCCGGGCCAAGAGAATGTGTTCCCGCGTCTGCGGCATCGGCCCGTCCGTTGCCGCCACCACCAGGATCGCGCCATCCATCTGCGCCGCTCCGGTGATCATGTTCTTGATATAGTCCGCATGCCCCGGGCAATCCATGTGCGCGTAGTGCCGGTTGGCCGTCTCATACTCCACGTGCGATACGGCAATCGTGATCCCGCGCTCGCGCTCTTCCGGCGCGTTGTCAATCGAATCAAACGCCCGGAACTGCACCTTGGGGTTGTGCTTCGACAACACCTTCGTGATCGCCGCCGTCAACGTCGTCTTGCCATGATCAATGTGACCAATCGTCCCGATGTTCACATGCGGCTTATTGCGCTCGAATTTCTCCTTCGCCATTTTCCTTCACCCTCTGCGTCAGTCTCTTAATATAACGACTGCGCCGCACTGCAAATTCTGGAGCGGGGGACGGGATTTGAACCCGCAACCATCACCTTGGAAGAGTGAGACTCTACCGTTGAGTTACCCCCGCCCGGTGTTGCCAAACTTTTCCCCGCCGCGGCCCACACCGCGTACTGCCGAAATCCTGGAGCCTGGGACCGGGATTGAACCGGTGACCTCGTCCTTACCAAGGACGCGCTCTACCAACTGAGCTACCCAGGCCCAACCCGTTTCCCGCTAAATGCAATCCTTCACGGCGCACTTTTCCTGAGCGGCGCTTGCGCCCCGAATTAGACCGCGCTCGAACATCGCTGCATGCGATTGCCCTGCGGTTTTCTGTATCCCCACAACGAGAACCTGGTGGACGGGGAAGGATTCGAACCTTCGTAGCCCGCAAGGAGCGGCAGATTTACAGTCTGCTGGTTTTAACCGCTCACCCACCCGTCCCGGAAAACATTTTGGGACGCGAACCACGAGTCCCGAACTGATCCTTCAACAACTTGCAAGCAAATCGCGCAAAAACACAAATAGGACTCGTGTCAAAAGACACCAGCCCGTTTATTTTTTCTTACAGGATTCGCTCCGCCCTCGCTCCCCTGCAAATTTCCTGGTGGAGCTGGCGGAGGGAATTGAACCCCCGACCCTCTGATTACAAATCAGATGCTCTACCAGCTGAGCTACGCCAGCGCCGCTCAAACCGGGTAAG
>Ga0210410_10000180_pt1 | contig 91679 bp, 71 predicted proteins | sample IncBWC4MmetaG_FD_161058 | JGI IMG/M metagenome (GOLD analysis project Ga0210410, IMG submission 161058) | Forest soil microbial communities from Barre Woods Harvard Forest LTER site, Petersham, Massachusetts, United States - Inc-BW-C-4-M | ecosystem: Environmental > Terrestrial > Soil >... | reverse complement strand
GTGAATTTAAAGTTTTCCGTGCGTGACAGCGGAATCGGCATGACGCCCGAACAATTGGCTCGTCTATTTCAGGCGTTCAGCCAGGCCGACAGTTCCACCACCAGAGAGTACGGCGGTACGGGCCTCGGTCTTTCGATTTCAAAAAGGCTGATCGAGATGATGGGCGGCAACATCTGGGTCGAGAGCAGCTATGGTACCGGCAGTACGTTTCATTTCACGGCTTGGTTCGGCATCGGATCGGCAGAAGCAAAACGCAGACTTTTGATTCCAGACATCGCCGGGATCCGCGTCCTTGTTGTTGATGACAATCAGCAGGCCCGGGATATCCTTTCAGATTTCTTAAAAGGGCTCGCACTGAGGGTCCAGTCAGCTTCTTCTGGCGAAGAGGCGATTCGGGAACTCGTCGGCGCAGACGAGCGGGATCCCTATCAGCTGGTCATGGTGGACTGGCAAATGCCAGGCATGAATGGCTTGGAAGTGAACCATATCATCAAGCGCGGTGAGCGCCTTAAGCACGTTCCCAAGCTCGTTATGGTCACTGCTTTCGGGCGAGACGACATCTACGCACAAGCCGAAGAGGCGGGAATTGATGGTTATCTACTGAAGCCTATCACGCCCTCGACGCTTTACGACACGCTTGTAGAGTTATTTGGCGTTGTTGACCGCGAGACCGACGGGTCGCACATCACAAAAGCCGCTGCAACTCTTCACGACGCCAACGGAATTCGGATTCTGCTCGTCGAAGACAACGAGGTGAATCAGCAAGTGGCGACCGAACTTCTCGAGAGCGCCGGAGCCAGCGTGAGAATCGCCAATCACGGTGCTGAAGCCGTAAAAATCCTGACGCAAGGCGAGCAGCCCCCACCGTTTGACATCGTGCTCATGGATCTGCAAATGCCTGAAATGGATGGTTACACCGCCACCAGGCTTATTCGGGCCCACCCTGGAACACACGAACTGCCGATCATCGCGATGACCGCGCATGCGCTGGTGGAAGAGCGGGAGCGCTGCCTCGCAGCGGGGATGAACGAACACGTCGGGAAGCCCATTGATCCCGATGCGCTGTTTGCGACGCTGATGCGCTGGGCGAAGCCAGCAGTGCATGCTAACGCGACCGGAGATAAGACCGTAACTCGGATCAACGATGTGATTCTTCCCGAGATTGACGGCATTGACTTGGTCGGCGGCCTCAAGCGTGTCAACGGAAACAAGCGGCTTTACCGTGACCTACTCATGCAGTTCGCTGCCAAGCATTCGGAAGTGAATTCGCAGATACTGGCTGCAATCGACAGTGGGGACAACGTGCTCGTAGAACGGATCGCCCATACGGTAAAAGGCGTCGCAGGAAATCTCGGCGTCGGAAACGTCTTCAGCGTCGCCGACAAGCTGGAGCGAGGCGTTCGCGAAAGGGATGCGACCGTACCTGCGACGGCTGAAGCATTCACTCTAGAGTTGAGCCGCCAGATTCAAGCCATTCATCTGGCCTTTCCTGGCGCGGAGCCGGAGATAGAAGGCACCTCGGACTGCGATCCGCGAACGGTATCAGCGGCAATCACACACCTCCGAGCCCTCCTTGAGTCAAGCGACGGCGACGCTCTAGAGGCTTTTGTTGCCCTGGAGGCTGTTCTCGCGGGCAGCTGCGACACAGTTCGACTGAATGCTCTCCGTACATCCATCAACGAGTTTGATTTTGAAGGCGCGCTCTTCAAGTTAGTGGACATCGCAAAGGATTACCCTGCGAATCAGGAGCAGACAGAATGATCGCCGCTGTCGAGAAAAAGCTGGTACTCGTGGTAGATGACGCCCCTGCCAACCTTCAGGTGGTGCGTACAATTCTGAAAGACGACTTCAAGATCCGAATCGCCACGAGCGGCGCAAAGGCTTTGGACCTCGTTAAAGCCAAACCGCATCCGGACCTTATCCTGCTGGACGTGACCATGCCTGAAATGGACGGCTACGAAGTCTGCGGGATATTGAAAGCCACCCCAGAGGTCAGGGACATCCCGGTGATCTTCTTGACCGGCAAGACAGAAACTGAGGACGAAACCAAAGGATTCGAGGTCGGAGCGGTGGACTATATCCACAAACCGTTCTCACCCGCTGTGGTGAAGGCGCGTGTCCACACCCATCTTGTGCTTCGCGAGGCACGCGAACAACTGGCCCGCCAACTCCTCGACATAAACAATGAACTGGAGATGGCACGAGAGATCCAGTTGTCCATCCTGCCGCACGATATACCCAAGATCAGAGGCCTGGAAATCGCCGCGCGTTACATTCCCATGAGTTTGGTCGCAGGTGATTTTTACGACTTCATCATCGTGGACGAGAAACGCGTGGGGATCCTGGTGGCCGACGTTTCCGGGCACGGTCTGCCTGCGGCCCTTATCGCGTCCATGTTAAAGGTTGCACTGGCCGCACAATCCCCGCACGCGTTTGATCCTGCGCGAGTTTTGGCCGGATTGAACCAGTCGCTGTGTGGAAAGTTCAAAAACCATTTTGTGACCGCGGCCTACTTGTTCGTGGACACAGAAAAAAGCTGTATAAAGTACGCAGGAGCAGGGCACCCACCGCTCTTATTGTGGCACGAGTCAACAGAGAGTACCTCAGAGGTGTTGGAGAATGGTCTTCTACTCGGCCTATTCCCTGATGCACCCTACTCTGCAGCTGAGGTATGCGTGGAACCGGGCGACAAGGCAGTCCTTTACACGGACGGAATATTGGAAACCAGGAGCCCGTCTAAGGAAGAATTTGGGCCTGACCTGTTCAAAGTGTTTTTGGAGTCTAACCATAATCTCAAAGCAGACAAGTTTGCCGACTTGATGCTTGATGAGTTGACAGGCTGGTCAGAAAATCGCAGGGGGGAGGGACAGGAAGATGACATAACCCTCTTAGTGATCGACTTCCAGAGTTTCTGATCTGAGGCCCAAATAGACAACGAATGTGTCGCGTAAGTCTTGAGAATTAGGAAAAACTCCGGATAGCTGTTTGCTCGTCGGTGTACACCTCGAAAACCTTGTCCAGCTGAGTGATTTGCAACACTCCATGAACCTTTTTCGTCGGACTCAAAAACTTCAATTCGCCGCCCTTGGACTTCACGGGCACGTAGGCGCCAGCCAGTTCCCCAACTCCCGCACTGTCTATGTCATTCACTTCGCGGAAATTAAGGATGATTTTAGTGCGTCCACTTTCGATTAAATCACGGATGGTGCCGCGAAGAGTCATACTACTTTCTCCGAGACCAAGGCTTCCGCGCAGGTCCACGATAGAAACCGAGCCAAATTGCCGGTGATGGGTGATCAGGGATGGCATGCATCTTCTACAATCTGCTCGGACGGCCCAGTCGCGCAAGGGCAAACATTCGACACGAGCATATCGTAAGTCGCCAGGGTAAAAAAGCCACTACAAAACATCGCGACAACTCACCGGACTTAGGCGCACTTCCAGGGTCGGTTATATTGCGCACAGCGCGGTGAAGGGTTTCGTCCGGTTGTTGATTCTGCCGGTTGTGCTAAGCATCGCGTTCTTTCTTATCGCGGACCTTGACACCCCACGTCGTGGCGCCATTCGCGTGCTCCCGCAAAATCTGATAAGTCTCGCTCAGTCCCTTCATGGGCGCTAATCGGAGCGCCGCTCATCCGGACTAGTCACCGTGCTCTAATTCCCTGAGGTTGCATTGAAGGACATGCGGTTTTGAGACGATTTCCCTAGTGCGGTTCGTGGATTGTAGGGGGCAGCCGGAGAGATGACATACGCCCCCGTGACGCCGTACGTGGAACCAAAGTCGAACGCGAATTCAATGAGCACCACCCTTGCATCGGGGAGAAGTCCGAGAACGGATAGAACGTCCTCGGGCAAAAGACCGGTCTCATCGCTTGCAATTAGCCTGACTTTGCAATGTGCCAGTCTGCGCATCCGCCTATCCAAGAGCACAACCATCTGGCGGATGCTCGTCGTGGTTTCGAACGTCGTCGCGTGACCGTATGCAAGAAAGTGCTTCGGATGCTTCTGCCTGAGAAAGTGTTTCTTGGCACGGCGAAACCCAGGAAGTCTACGAATCAAATCCTCTGCAATCCCTGACGCCGTAACCACCAGACGGTCCAATCGTACTTTGCACTGAGGAAGCTCGATTAATGGCTATGAAGTGATTTTTCAACTCCGACTAGCAGCAAATGGTCTACTCGGTTCGATCTACAAGCTCGGTTACACCCGCTTTTTTCCCGAGTTGCAAGGCCTGCTCAGGTGTTGTAGTGGCAAACAGATGCATAGCCCTAGCGATAATGCCCGTCCAGCCGGTCTGGTGACTCGCACCGAGTCCAGCTCCGTTGTCGCCGTTGAAGTATTCATAGAATAGCAGGTGATCGCGCCAGTGCGGGTCCCGTTGAAATCTTGGGGATTCTCCGTACACAGGTCTCTGGCCATCATTATCGCGGAGAAAAATGCTAGTCAGCCGTCGCGAAAGTTCTTCTGCTACCTGGTACAAGTTCATCCTTTGTCCCGAACCCGTTGGGCATTCGATTGTGAAATTGTCGCCGTAATACAAGTAGTACATCAGCAGTGCGCGGATGATGAGCCCGTTCACGGGCATCCATATCGGCCCTCGCCAGTTCGAGTTGCCTCCGAACATCCCCGTATCGGATTCCGCCGGAAGATACGACATGCTGTAGTCTTGGCTTCCCGCACGAAATACATAGGGATGCTCAGCGTGGTAGCGAGACAGCGAGCGAATGCCGTACGGGCTCAGAAACTCCCTCTCGTCGAGTGTCTTCGTCAGCACCCGCCGGAGTTTCGTCTCGTTTAACACCGCCAACATCGTCCGGCCGGAACAGCCGATCTTACTAGGTTCGTGGATGTACGCTGTCAACTCAGGGTGCGCCGAAAGGAATCGTTGAAAGCGCGGGCCCATCTCCGGATATTTTGTTTTCAGTTCGCTCTCAAAAACGGTGACTGCACAAAGGGGCAGTAACCCTACCATGGAGCGCACTTTCAATCGTTGCGATGTTCCGTCCGGCAGGCGCAGCACGTCATAAAAGAACCCCTCTTCCTCGTCCCACATTCCCGTGTCTTCGCCCGCATGCACCATCGCGGAAGCGATCCACAATAAATGCTCCCCGAACTTTGCGGCCATCTCTGCATAAGCAGGCCGTTCGAGCGCTAATTCTACTGCAATCTCTAACATGTTTTGGCAGAAGAGCACCATCCAAGCAGTACCGTCAGCCTGCTCCAGGTAGCCGCCAGTGGGCAAAGGGGCGCTACGATCAAATACTCCAATATTGTCCAACCCGAGAAAGCCACCCTCGAACGCATTCCTACCGGTGCGATCTTTGCGGTTTACCCACCAGGTAAAGTTCAACAAAAGCTTTTGAAACGAGCGCTCCAACCAGTCAAAATCCCCGTAGCCACGACGCGCTTGTTCAAGGCGATACGTGAAAATGGTAGACCAGGCATGCACCGGTGGGTTCACGTCACTGAAATTCCATTCGTACGCCGGAAGCTGTCCATTTGGGTGCAAGTAGCGTCCCTGGAGGATTATGTCCAATTGCTGTTTGCCGAACTCTTCATCCACGAGCGATAGGGCGAGAACATGGAAGGCTAGGTCCCAAGCCGCATACCATGGATATTCCCACTTATCCGGCATCGAGATAATGTCAGCGCTGTTCATGTGATACCAGTTGTTGTTGCGCGGGGCGCGTAGCTTCGACTTAAACGGGTCCGCACCATGCTCCACAAGCCATTTGGCGACATCGAAGTTGTAGTACTGTTTCGACCACAGCATCCCTGCCACTGCTTGCCGCATCACGTTGGCTGCATCGGGATCCAGCTTCGATGGAATGACCGAGGCATAGAATTCGTCGGCCTCCTCAAGACGGGTTTTTACAACCAGATCGAAATCCGCCCCGAACGGATTTTCCCCTGGCGCAGCGTGAGCAGAATTTAGGTCTCTCGGAGCGATATCGTTTAACCGCAAACGTACTACTTTGCACTGACCTGGATTAATCGTCCCGCGATGATGAGGCGATACCTTTGTTCCTCTCTCCTCAGGATTTACCTCAGCGAACTTTTGATCCACGATGTAGTTATTGATCCCGTCTTTTACGTAAGGCGTTTGGTTTGGCGTACCGAAGATGCGTTCGCTGTTCGTTTCGTTCTCCGCGAAGAGAAGCGGCACGTCCCCCTCGCAATAGAGGAATCGCTCTCCCAATTCCGGATGTGATGCGACCACGACACTCGCACGCGTCGTTCCTTCTTCCCGGCGAAGTATTGGTTTGACCGCCCCCTCCGACCACGACCATGTGTTGCGGAACCACAGTGTCGGAAGAATATGCAGAGAAGCCGGGTCAGGGCCGCGATTCCACACAGTGATCTTGACGAGAATATCTTCCGGAGTGTGCTTTGCGTATTCGACGAAAACATCAAAGTATCGGTCGCCGTCGAAGATCCCTGTATCCAGAAGTTCGTATTCACAATCGTGGCGTGTACGCATCCGATTCGTGGCTACCAGGTCGCTGTACGGAAATGCCCGGTGGGGATACTTATAGAGATACTTCATGTACGAGTGCGTCGGCGTGCTGTCGAGATAGAAGTAATACTCCTTCACGTCCTCCCCGTGGTTACCCTCGCTGTTCGTCAGCCCGAATAGTCGTTCCTTGAGGATTGGATCCTTATCATTCCACAGGGCCAGAGCAAAACAAAGATTCTGTTGATCGTCGGAAATGCCGGCGAGTCCATCCTCACCCCAACGGTATGCACGTGAGCGCGCGTGATCATGACTGAAATAGTCCCAAGCATTGCCATCCCTGCTGTAATCCTCCCGGACGGTTCCCCATTGCCGTTCGCTCAGATAAGGTCCCCATTTTTTCCAGGCTCTACCCTCACGTGCTTCTTCCAACCGTTGATTTTCTTGCGTCATACCAAACTTCCTTTGGCGCGGTTGGATTTTACTATGTCACTTCGTAAAATCATTGCCTGTCTTCCTTTCACCCGCGCAGCTAGGTTCCGTGGAGAATTAAACACCAATGGCTCAGGAAGAGTCTACCTCGCGCCGAACATGGACCATTGCAGGGTTCCCAACGTGTCAGCGGGCAAAACTCCTGTGCTCACGAGAAGACAACTGGAGAGGCATCGGCGGTTTCTGGAGGGATTGGACTGAACCCCTAACTTGAGACACTCGGATAAGGCACACTGTGCATTGAGGAAACCCGGGTCCATCGGAAAGCCGGTCATGTTTACACAGGCAAAGCTTATGGGTCCGGCCGGTTCTGCGCTCGCCGCCGATGAAGTAGGCGAATCAGTGCTTCGCGGACTACATCTCAGCTAAGGATATTGTCTGGGCCCGGTTCACCACAGCAGTTTTAACCCGAATTGAATTTGCCTTGAAGTGGTGGTGGTGGCCGTAATGAATCCAGCGGTCGGCGACGGCCCTCCAGTGGCAGCGGCGTACACAACTGGATTCGGCGCATTGAAGTTGGTGTGATTGAACAGGTTGAATACCTCCGTGCGGAATTGCAAGTGCAGTCGCTCGGAAAATGAGAATACTTTCGTGAGTGACAGGTCCGTTTCCGTCAACCCAGGAGCTTGCAGAATGTTTCGGCCCACGTTGCCATAGGTGCCGGGCAACGGTTGAATGAATGCGCTGGGATTAAAATATTGATTTGGTCCACCCGGGATGACAGAGCCAATGAAATTGGGATTCCAAGAGGGGCGTACTGGATTGCGCGTGTCGCCATCATTGGACGGGTTGTAGGACAACTGGGGTGTGAACGGCAATCCCGACTGCAGGGTCTGGATTCCACTCAATTGCCAATTTCCGATCAGCCGTTCCACCCAAGGATGAGCCTGGGAATCATCATTGCGTCCGAACGGAAGGTCGTAGGTGGCGTGAATGACTGCTGCATGCCGCACGTCGAAAGAGGCTCTTCCATAGTCTGACTTTGGCTGCAACGGATTCGCTACGAATGCGGGTGAGTTCGTCGCAACGCTGGTGTTCATGTTGTCGCCATCGTCGAGCGATTTGGAAAACGTGTAGGCTCCGCGGAATTGCAAGCCACGTGCGAGGCGGCGATTCACATCCACCTCGAGTCCGTGATAGGAACTGATTCCCTGTGAGAACCAATGAGTTGTATTCCACACTGCATTGTTGGCAAGGGCTGCTCCTGACGGGTAATAATACGCGCTGGCTGGATAGCCCGCGGGGCACGGGGACGCGGGGCAGATCGTCGGCGAGGGCAAGTTTGCATCAGCGGAGAGCAGTTCGTGATACCCGTGCGATCCGATGTAGCTGACGCCCAGCGACATGTTGGCAGAAATCTCCTGTTCAATTTTCAAGCTCCAGGATTCCACTGTCGGTGTCTTCAGATCTGGCTGCACACCACTGGGAATCACTTTGACTCCGGAATAGGTGGCACGCGGACCGATGCTGGAGAACGGCAAGTTCTTCACCGCAAACACCGTGTTGAACGGACCGTTTTGATCCAGGCGGTAGCTCAAATTATCAAGTAGCGCATAATAAGTGCCGAAACCCGCCCGGATCACGGTCTTCTTTGATGCGAAGGGAGACCAAGCCGTGCCGACGCGGGGTGCCGGCAGGAATTTCGCGTTGTTGACGCTGAAAGCCGAGCTTCCAACAACCGGCTGCGTTTCAATCACGCCACTCGAAGCAAACGCGTAATTTGACGCGCGTCCGTGCGCTTCGTTCCACCCATTGGTGGACTCGCCACGAAAGCCAACGCGCAACTCCCAGGACGACGTGACTTTGATCACGTCTTGGCCATAGAAAGCGCCTTCAACTGACCGCCATGACAAGGGCGTATAACTCGGAGCGTAGGTGTATGTGCCTACGTTGCCCTGCAAAAATGTCTGCAGGTTGGTGAAAGAAACCTGCCCGTATTGATCCTGGACCAGACTGTCGTTGGACTGAAGTTGCTGCAGCCATGCACCGAAGCTGAACAAATGCTTGCCGCGAGTGAGGGTGACCTGATCCGATTCAGTATACAGATTGCGTGCCGCGCGGAGATTGCTTCCCGCGTTTGTGCCTCCATTGGTGATTTGCGAGGCGCCGTTGAGCGTGGTGCCTCCGCCGACTACGATTGCACCTACGGGCTGGCCGTTGTTGACCCACCCCGGCAAATTCACCGTGGTGCCGCTATTGAAATAGAAAGCGCCACGGGAAAAGCCGAGAGTCGCTTTGTTCACCACGCTTGGCGAAAAAATGTGAGTTTCGCTCAGGCTGACTACCTGCTCCCGCAACAAAATATCGACCAGCGTAATAGGATTGTTGCCGGGCGAATGGGCTTCACTGTCGTCGGCCGTGTAAAAGACCGCGAGCGAGTCCCTTTCCGTGAAGTTCTGATCCAGCCTCGCGGTTCCAAAGTCCTCGCGAATTCTCTGGTTAGGATTGCTGAACGCTTCTGCAATCCCGCTCGCGGTTCCCGTCGAAGTTAGAATTTCCGCACCGTTGGCAATCGGCCACAACACGAGCAGCGGCTGGATACTCGCGACAGCCTTGGCTCTGGAAGTGTTATCCGGCACGAGCGATAAATCGCTGAGCCCCAGACTTTGCCGAAAACCTTCGTAGTTTGCGAATACGAAAGTTCTGTCTTTGCGGATCGGACCACCAACCGAGCCGCCGAACACGTTGCGCTGGAACCCTGGGATATCGCCATGGTCAAAGTAATTGCGCGCATCCAACGCGCTGTTGCGCAGGAATTCGTAGGCGCTTCCGTGGAACTGGTTTGTTCCCGAAGCAGTCGCGATGTTGATCTGGGCTCCGGGACGTTTGCCATATTCCGCGCCGTAGGTATCCTTCACCACGGAAAACTCGCGCACCGCATCCACGCCCAGAAGTTGTCCGCTGACTCCCCCCGGCGTGTTGCTGATTTCGGATGCGCCGGTGAATTCGACGCCGTTCAGCAGGTACAAGTTTTCTTGCGGACGGCGACCGGAAGCGGAGAACATATTGCCGACCACGGAATTAGAAGTTCCGATTCCCCCTGCTCGCTGGGATGTGTAATTCACGATGCCTGGATTGAGCGTTATGAGCTGATCATAACTCCGGCCGTTCAACGGGAGATCTTTAACCTGTTTTTCGCCGACAAGACCTGAAACGTCTTCGGTGCCGATCATGACGACAGTCGGAGCAGATTCCACCTGCACGGTTTGCCGCACATCTCCAATTTGAAGCACCACGTTCACTGTCTCTCGTTGGCCAAGCGCCAAAGAAATCCCGGTCTTTTCTTCGCGGCGAAAGCCGGACTTTTCAGCCGTGACTGCGTAGCGGCCCACTGGCAGCGAGACCGCGTCGAAACGCCCCGCCTCGTCGGTCAGCAGATTTCGCAGTGCTCCCGTTTCCAGGTTTTTCACCTGAACGCTGACATCTTGGATTGCTGCGCCGGACGTGTCGCTGACGATGCCCTGAATAGAGGCATCGCCCTGCGCAAAGCTGAGAGTCGCGTGACTTAGCCATAGCCCCAGCAGTAAAAATAAAGAACGGAAGATTCTTTTGGGATAGGAATTGCCGATTCCGGGAAGACTCATTATTCCTCCGAAATATATTTGTATCGCGCGACCGTGCTCGCCTTTGGGGCCTTGGAGTGTTTTTGGATCGGCGAATTGCTTAGGGTGAGGTCAACAACAAGGACGACAAAGGCGCGTGGAAATGCGGTGAGGGGTGGTGGATATCGCAGAGTTCAACGAGAAGAGAAAATTTAGAGTGGCCTTTGCCAGGGCGTGAGGGCTAGCGAGCATTGCGAACTCCTGAGTGTGCGATGATCTTGACTGGACTTGTCGAATGCCTTTGAGCGAGTGTACGGCCGCCGCTCCATACCAGTTGTAGTCCGGCGAAAATAGCCAGCGTAGCCACCGCTGTTCGCAATTTGTTTGCAGAAACATTCGGCGCCAGCAAGCAACCGAGCACTACTCCAGGGACGCCACCTAGAAGAAGTTGAAAAAGTATCGGAAGGCTGATGGAGCCGAAACCCCAGTGAAAGGCGCTGCCAATCACCGCCAACACCAGCCCGAAAAGCAAATCCGTTCCCACGACTTGAGCAGGCGTCATTTCCGAATAGTTCATCAGCAGGACAGTTCCCAGCGCTCCAGCACCTGCCGAGGAAAATCCCGATTCCACTCCAATTGGGAGAGCAAGCCAGGGGAGCCAGCGGTGGTTCTTGGCCGCGAACGCCGGATTTTGAATGCGACGGATAAAGGTGACGCTAGATGACGCCGCCAAGATAATACCTAGCAGAAGAATTACGACTGGATTGCCCGCATCACGATTCAATAATTGAAGTGCCCATGTGCCCACTAGAAGTCCCGGCACTGCTCCTTGCAGCAGAAGCCACAGATAGCGCGAGTGAATATGTTTTCCCGCCAGATAGAAAGGAGCGGCGATCAAACGCAGCACGCCTGCAAACAAGAAGGCTGTACCGACAGCTTCTCCAGCCGTCAACCCAGCGAGAAGCACTAGGGCCGGAACTGTAAAACTTCCCCCACCGACTCCGGTCAGTCCCACCGCCAGGGCAATCAGGAAGCCTACCAAGTAATGCATCATTACCCGCCTTGGGAAAATGTGTGAATACCGCATTCCAACTTTTTGCCGCCCCAGCGGCCCGAACGAGGATTCGACGGGTCATCTGGAATCGCCGTGCACGGTTCGCAACCAATGCTCAAATAGCCCTGGTCGTATTGGGGCAAATAACTCAGTTGGTGTTTGCCGGTGTACTCCCAAACCTGTCCCCAGGTCCAATCGGCAAGTAGGCTCACTTTCAAAAGTGTTTTTCCTGATGGCAAGCGATGTTCTTCAATCTTTTTGAGATTTTTCCGCGTGGGGGATTGTTCGCGCCGCAATCCGGTGAACCAAATCTCGTAAGGTTGCAGCGCCTGCAATAGCGGAGCAACCTTGCGGAGTTGGCAGCATCGCGTTGGATCCGTGCGGTATAAAATTCCCAATTCCGATTCCTGATGCTCCACTGTATTTTGTGGAATGACGTTCACCAGATTTAGAGACCACTCCTTGGTCATTCGGTCCCGGTATTCATACGTCTGGGCAAAGTGGTAGCCCGTTTCGAGGAATAGCACGGGTATCGAGGGAATGCGTTCGCGGACAAGATCGAGGACGATCATGTCCTCAGCCTGAAAACTGCACGTTAGGCAGGCGGGCTGGCCCGAGTGCGCCGCCAGCACTGCGCTTAGAACCTCTTCCGGCTCGAGATATTCGAGAGTTTCGGCAACAAGCGTTGTTCCCATTTCAGTTCACCCTTCCCAAGTTTCCGGCTGCGGTGAAATGCGGAGTGGCTCCACTAAAGCCAGAATGCGTTCCACTGCCTCCGTATCTACACTGGGCAGATCCAGCATTTCTAAATCGAAAAAGTGGTCGCCAGCGACGCTTTGCAGGTCCAACCGTTCTTCCGCTGGGAGCGATGGATTGTGATAGATGACTACGAATCCTGCGGTGTGCAGTGCGGCCAGGATATTTCTCGTCGAAGAAAAGGAGGAATTTTCCTCGATGGCCATGACTTCGAATCCTTCTTCAAAGAGCATGCGCTCGAGTGGGCGAGCGAGCGATGCATGCCCATTTGCCAGTATGATGGCCGGGTAATGCCCATGCCGTCTGAGCCGTTCGACGGGGGTAATCGCAGTCTGCGAAGTCCGAATCTCTTTTCGCGTTGAAGTTCTTGTGTTCCCCGAAAGATCTTCTCGAATCATCCCGGCAGCCAAAGTTGCGTTCGTCAAAGGATCGATGACGATGAAACTCCCCGTCGTGCGGTTCTGTTGATAGGCGTCAAAAAAGAGAGGGTTACTGGTTTCGATTTCGACGGCCGCAATATCATTCATCTGGAGGCGCTCGGCGGCTTCTGGTTCAAGTGTATTGATGTTCATGCGATGTCGAATTGCCGTGGCTTTGCCGCGCAGCTGTCGCGCGCATTGCTTGATCAGATAAGAGCGTCCAGTTTTAAGAGCCTGCGCGTGCATCCACACGATCGTTGCAAGAAATCGCTGGGAGACGTGTGGTGGATTCGCTGCAGAGACGAGCATGTCTCCTCGGCTCAAGTCGATTTCATCTTCCAGTGTCAGCGTGACCGACATCGGAGAGGATGCCTCTTCAAGTGGACCATCAAAGGTAATGATCGAATCCACGCGCGATTGTTGGCCGGAGGGAAGCGCGGTGACAGTATCGCCCGGGCGGATCACCTCGCCCGCCACCTGTCCGGCGAATCCGCGAAAGTTGGCGTCTGGCCGGAGCACATACTGGATAGGGAATCTGATGCCGAGAGTGCTTGCGGGCCGCGCTATCGGCACGCGTTCCAGGTGTTCGAGCAGAACAGGCCCGGTGTACCACGGCATGCGTTCACTGTGCTCGACGACGTTGTCTCCCGCGAGGGCGCTGATGGGAATGCATCTCACCGCATGGACGCCCAACTGTTCCGCGAGAGCAAGGAAATCTTTCTCAAGTTTTCTGAACGCGCGCTCTTCATACTGCAGCAAGTCCATCTTATTCACTGCTGCAACGAGAGTTGGGATACCCAGCAGCGACGAGATGTATGTGTGCCGCAAGGTCTGCGGCAGCAGGCCCTTCGTGCCATCGATCAAAATCACCGCCAAATCGGCGGTAGATGCGCCGGTGGCCATGTTTCGTGTGTATTGTTCGTGCCCGGGCGTATCGGCAATGATGAATTTTCGCCGCGATGTCGCGAAATAACGGTAGCCCACGTCGATGGTGATACCCTGCTCACGCTCCGCGCGGAGCCCATCCGTGATCAATGAAAAATCGATTGGGCCGGTGGAGCGATTGATGCGGCTCTTCTTAACTGAGGCGAGTTGGTCTTCGTACACGGTTTTGGAATCATGCAGGAGCCTGCCAATCAGTGTGGACTTGCCGTCATCCACGCTTCCGGCGGTGGTAAATCGTAGAAGCTCCTTGTTGAGGTTCAGTTCGAGGAACTCGGCGAACTCGCGGTCAGCCTCGATAGCTGTTATGGGAGTCATCAGAAGTAGCCCTCACGCTTCTTGATCTCCATCGATCCCTCCTCGTCATGATCGATCGCGCGATTTTCACGCTCAGACCGTCGGAAGGAGATCATCTCCTCGATTATTTTGGGGACGGTATCGGCAGTGGACCGGATCGCGCCCGTACACGGCACGCAGCCGAGCGACCTCATGCGGCACTGGATGGAATGGACTTTCTCTCCCGGACGAAGCTGGTCATGGGGATAAATCAGGACGATGGAGCCGTCGCGCACGACAGCCTGGCGCTCCTCGGCAAAATAGAGCGGTACAATCGGAATATTTTCCGTGTAGATGTACAGCCAAACGTCGAGTTCCGTCCAATTGGAAAGAGGGAAGATACGAATGCTTTCGCCCTTGTCAATTCTTGAATTAAAGATGTTCCAAAGTTCGGGCCGCTGGTTTTTGGGGTCCCACTGGCCATGAACGTCACGAAAGGAATAGATTCTTTCCTTTGCGCGCGACTTTTCTTCATCCCGGCGTGCTCCGCCGAATGCCGCGTTGAATCCGCCCTCGGCAAGGGCATCAAGCAGCGATTTGGTTTTTAGCAAGCCGCAGCATTTTTGTGTGCCCAGCACAAATGGATTGGCGCCGGCGTTCAGCGCTTCCTGGTTCTTATGTACAAGAAGCTCCGCGCCAATCTGCTTTGGGTACCGATCGCGAAATTCGATCATTTCGGGAAACTTGTAGCTTGTGTCCACGTGGAGGAGGGGAAAGGGAATCTTCCCGGGAAAGAACGCTTTCTGCGCCAGGCGCAGCATCACCGAGGAATCTTTCCCGATGGAATAGAGCATTACCGGCCGCGAAAATTCCGCTGCGGCTTCCCGCAAGATGTAGATGCTCTCTGCTTCGAGGGCCTTCAGGTGGTTGAGCGGTGAAACAACCCGAGTCTGAATCGCCAACTCCTGCCCATTGCGGGATTCTGTCGTGCGGTACAACTCTTGCGGCGCACTTGCCATTGGTGGTGTCCCTTTCATGGAAAAGCTCGTATGAAAACAAAAAACCCACCTGCCAATTCACCTCTGGCGGTGGGTCCAATAACTGCTCGGCTAGAATTAGAGCGTTAGATCACTAGCCTCCCGGTGCCAGAGGACACGAATGCGCAACACCGACAACAAGTCGGCGCAACCGTCTGGCATTCCCGAAAGCTCAATGACATGAGAGAAGTCTACCGAGAGTTCATGCAGACTGCAATAGCCGCATGTATCTAAGATTTTTCTAGGGTGCATGCAAAATACAAATGATTACTGCCAGTGACTAGGTGAAGTAGTGCTTGGGGAGGGATATCAGATGTTGCCAGCCGATTTTGCTTGCATTGAGGAAGAGAGCCTCTGCCGGGCGTAGTTGCTCCAAGGACCGGCGGGGTCCAGTTTCAGGTACACTTGCCAATGCTCCCGGGCTTCGGCAAATGCGTCCAGCTTTTCGCAGACGTAGGCGAGGTTGTACTGGGCATCGGGATAGTTCGGGTCAAGTCGAACGGCTTGGCGGAGGTGTTTGCGAGCCGCATCGACATCTCCCACTTCCTCCAAAACACTTCCCAAATTGAAGTGTGCCAGGGCGCTGCCGGGCTCCGCGGAAATCGCGCGGCCGAAATACTCGGACGCCTTTTCGAGGTCCCCGTTCTCATAGTGCAATGTTCCGCAATTGAGCAGCGCCTCGACCTTTGCAGGATCAAGCCGCAACGCGCGCTCATACGCATCAATCGCTTCGGCTCTTGTCCTTTTGTCGGCTTCGTACTCCAGCGCCAGGGCCAGCCAATCGTCGGCGTTGCGCTCGGCGATGACGCGTACTTTTTCGTCAAGCTCCCGCGTTTCGAAATTCAATACAAACTGGCCGGACAGGGGTTCCAGCCGCGCCCCGTGACGCTCCACGATCACGTCTTTTCCGTCAGAAAGTACACGAAGTTCCGCAAGCGGCGCCTGGACCTGAACGAGCTTTTCATAAAGCGCAGCTAGCGCGCGTCGCAGACGATTAGCGGGCACTCCCTTTTCAACCAATTGCTTTACGGTGCGAAGGCCAATCAGGTCGCGGAAATCGTAGAAGCGGGTTCCCAGTTCTTTTCGGGGAGAGACAAGGCGCAGGCGGTCCCAATAGTCCAACTGCTTCCCGGTGACGCCCAGGATTCGCTGCACATGTTCCGGACTGAATCGATCTGTCGCACCCATTGCGGGACTAGCCGGCCACTTTCTTGCCTGCCCTCTTTTGCGCAACGGGCACGGGCTGTACGGCACGAGCCGGGGGCTTCTTGCCCGGAGCGGCCGTTGCCGCTGCGACGGCCTCGGCTGGAGCTTGCTTCTCCGCGAGGCTCTTTTTGAGAGCTTCCATCAAATCAATTACCGGCGCCAGATGCGGCTGGGCGACCTCGGTCACTTGCTGGCCCTGGAGTTTGGCGGAGATCATCGCCCGCAGATTTTCCTGGTATTCGTCGCGATATTTCTGTGGCTCGAAAGGAGCGGCAAGGCTTTCAATCAATTGTTGCGCGAGCTTCTTTTCCTGATCTTTCACTTCGATCTTGTCGGTAGGAACAGCCTCGGCGGCGCGAATCTCATTCGAATAAAACATCGTGTGCAAGGTCATTCCCTTTGTTCCAGGCCGCACAATCACGATGTGCTCCCGCTGGTGCATGGTGAGCTTGGCGACGGCTCCGTAACCGGATTCTTCCATGGCCTTCATGAGCAACTGATAGGCTTTTACGCCGGCGTCTTCCGGGCTGACGTAATACGATGAGTCGAAGTAGAGTGGATCCATCTCGCTCAGCTTCACGAACTCCAGAATTTCCATAACGCGGGCGGAGGCAGGCTCGATTTTGTCCAGCTCTTCTTCGCTGAAGAGCACGTATTGGTCCTTTTCATACTCATAGCCCTTCACTATCTCGGACCGCTCCACGTTCCGATTGCAGACCGGACAAAACAGCGGCTGTTTGAGCCGTGAATGGCATTCCTTGTGAAGCTGGTTGAAACTGATTCGCTCACCGCGGGCTGCGGCAAACATGCGCACCGGCATCGAAATCAAACCGAATGTGAGATGGCCTTTCCAGACGGTTGTGGCCATGTGAACTCTCCTTCGCTGAGACCAAGGATTGTGCCCGAGTCTTTTTAGGTTAGACGCCTATCGGGCAAGAAGCAATACGAAATCCCGGCCAAAAACCCCAAAAAGGCAAGCCCGCCAGCCAAAGGGGGGCTGGGATAGAATGCGTCCATGGCCAAACTGGAAGAATACCAGCGGAAACGCCGCTTTGACCGGACCCCCGAACCTTCCGGTGAGCCCCAACCCGTCTCCGGCAAGGACCAAGACCAGCCCTCCCCGCCCGCCAAACGCACACGCCTGCCAAAGCCAAAATTGCCACAGTTGGAAGTTCGTCCAGGGGTCGAGCATGGTGACACCTTCGTGGTTCAGAAGCACCGGGCAACGCGGCTGCACTACGATTTTCGGCTGGCGATCGATGGGACGCTGAAGTCCTGGGCCGTGCCCAAGGGACCTTCCCAGAGCCACGCTGACAAGCGGCTAGCTGTGCAAACGGAAGATCATCCGCTGGACTACGCCAACTTCGAAGGGAAAATTCCCGAAGGCAATTATGGCGCGGGAACGGTAATGGTTTGGGACCGCGGGACTTTTCATGTCGAGGGTAATCTCGACGCCCTGAGGCAATTGGAAAAGGGAGAAATCAAGTTCAGCTTGAACGGGGAAAAATTGCGGGGCAGTTTCGTCCTTGTGAAATTGAAGCAGAGCGAAAAAGGCAATGAATGGTTGATGATCAAGCATAAGGACGCCGCTGAAGATTCCTCCTGGAACATCGACGAGCACGACGGTTCCGCCACTACGGGACGCACGCTGGAAGAAATTAAGGAGGAGCTGCCTCCTAAGCGCCGGGCAATCCCAATTCATCCTGCGGAGTTGCAAGGCGCTCGCAAGAGCGCAATGCCGTCTCGCGCGGAACCCATGCTCGCGACGCTTGCCGACCACCCATTTTCGGATCCCAACTGGCTCTTTGAGATCAAATGGGACGGTGTTCGCGCGCTGGCGCGAATTGAGAACGGCACTTTGGCGCTTCGCTCCCGCACTGGCGTTGACATCGCCAAACGCTATCCCGAGCTGGCATCCCTTCCCAATGCCTTGGCCGCTCGCCAGGCAATTCTTGATGGAGAGATCGTGGCTCTGGATGCCCAAGGTCACAGCAACTTCGAACGCTTGCAGGAGCGCATGCACGTGCGGGCTCCCAGCGAGAGCCTTGTCACGCAAATTCGCGCCGTTTACTTCGCTTTCGATGTTCTCTACTGCGATGGATACGACCTTCGCGAGGCCCCGCTTCTCGAGCGCAAACAGCTCCTGCAACGCTTGCTTTACACATCCGAGCGGTTCCGTTACGCCGACCATCAGTTGGAACATGGAAAAGAGCTGTTCGCGCTGGCGGAACAAAATGGTTTGGAAGGGATCGTCGCGAAGCGTGCCGACAGCCCGTACGTTTCCGATCGAAGCCCGTACTGGGTGAAGCTTAAGATTACCAAGACAGTTGACGCAGTGGTCGGCGGTTGGACCGAAGCTCGCACCTCCGCCCTTCCCTTTGGCTCGCTGCTGTTGGGCTTGTATCATGGCAAAAAACTTCGATTCATCGGCCACGTCGGCAGCGGATTTGACGCGAAAAAGCTCACGGAATTGAGCAGCAAGCTGAAAGAACTGGCTGTTCCCGCTTGCCCGTTCGACACCGTGCCCGAAACCAATGAAAGGCCATCCTGGGTCTCTCCGGCTCAGGTGGCGCGTGTCAAATTCAGCGGATGGACACAGGAGCACGCTTTACGCCACCCTGTTTTCCTCGCCCTGCGCGAGGACGCGCGTCCCACGGATTGCCAATGGGAAACCGAAGTTGCCGCTGAAGCACCCGCCACCGCCCCAGCCGTGGTCCGCGCGCCCGAGATCGTTGGGAAGACTCTCAGCACAACAGCACAAATCGAAGCCGAGTTGTTCAAGGGGCGCTTAGAAACCGTGACCATCGAACTGGATGGCAAACGGCTGCGCTTTAGTAACCTGAACAAAGTTTATTTTCCCGAGTCGGGCTACACGAAGCGGAATTTGCTGGCCTATTACTACCGCATGGCCGACTTCATCTTGCCCTTTCTGCGTGATCGGGCTTTGGTTTTGCGACGCTATCCCGACGGAATCAAAGGCCAAGCTTTTTTTCAGAAAGACCTGCGCGAGGGTTTGCCGGACTGGTTCAAGACGGTTCCAGTGGATTCCGAACATCGTGGTGAGGTAATTCAATACGCGACAGCCAACGACCGTGCTTCCCTGCTTTTCCTGACAGGCTTGGGCTGCATCGATCACAACCCGTGGTCCAATCGGTATGACGATGCCGACCATCCCGACTACTTTTTTTTTGATTTGGATCCATCGGATGGCACGGACTTTTCTGTCGTCGTCACGATCGCTCGAGCGCTTCATGAAAAGCTGGAAGAACTGCAGTTGGCGAACTTCTTGAAGACTTCGGGCGCCACGGGAATCCATATCTACATACCTGTCGAGCCGGTCTACACATACGAGCAACTGCGCACCTTCGGCGAGATCATCGCGCGCACTGTGACTGCCGAGCACCCGAGTCTAGTGACCCATGAGCGCATCGTTGCCAAGCGTCCAGCGGGCCGCGTGTTGATTGACGTGCAGCAAAACGCTCACGGGCGTCCGCTGGCTGCCGCGTATTCCGTGCGGGCCTTTCCTCACGCGCCGGTTTCCGCTCCCCTGTTGCCCCGTGAATTGCGTTCCAGCTTGCGCCCAGAGACATTGAACATAAAGACGGTCTTTGCGCGCCTGAAGGAGAAGGGCGATCTCTGGGCCGATTTCTGGAAGCGGCGCCAGCGATTGGAAGGAGCCATCGAAGTTTTAAGCAACCGCATACCGCCAAGAACGAAAAAGACGCCCTGATCCCGCGCAAAGGTTGCTGCTCTTGTCTTTTCCTGGTGCCGCAGCTGTGGTTAAATGCCAAAACATGGGGGCTACGATTTCTCCCAAGGGTCAACTTTGTGTGGGCACTTCTGGATACTCCTATAAGGAGTGGAAGGGGAGTTTTTACCCGGAAAAGCTACCGGACCGCGAAATGCTGAGCTTCTATGCCGGGCAGTTCAAAACGGTTGAAATCAACCATTCTTTTTACCGCATGCCGACGGAGAATCTGCTTTTGCAGTGGGCCAAGAGCGTTCCCGAAGGCTTTAAGTTTGCTCTGAAGGCGAACCAGCAGATCACCCACATCAAGAGGCTGCGCGGCTGCGAAGACACGCTGAAGCGTTTCCTGGAGGTGGCCAGCGTGTTGAACGATGGCGACCACCTCGGCCCCGTGCTGGTGCAGCTTCCGCCCAATTTCAAATTTGACCAGCCGCTGCTCGAAGATTTTCTCGCCCTTCGCCCGCCAGCGTTTCTGTTCGCTTTTGAAGTGCGTCACCAATCGTGGTACACCGAGGAAACTTACGCCGTCCTTCGCCGGCACGGAACGGCGCTCTGCTTGGCCGAGACGGAGAAGGAAACGCCTCTGGAAGTCCTCACAGCCGATTTTACTTATGTGCGCCTACGGCGTGAAAACTACACTGCAAAGCAATTGGCGGCTTGGAGCAAGCGCTTTGAAGAATGGCTTGGCAAGGGAGTGAATGTGTACGCGTACTGCAAACATGAAGATGCCGGCAAAGCACCGGCCTACGCGCATGTGCTGCTGCGTGGAAAAGATAACTGAGTACATTCAGACCACAACCTAAGACAAGGCACTTTTGATGCGCTTCCATAAAACGACTTAGGATTTCCTTCGTCTAAAGGTAGCGCAGGGGGCGTCGCTTCTGGGGCCGATCATATCCCGTGGGTGCTGATCCGGCTCCGCGCGTGAAGAGAGCTCCCCCGATGTGCATTTCACGAAACGTCAGGTCTCCGTTCCTAAAGTACTAAGAGGTTTCTGTCTCGCGTGATTGTGCCGTTTGCATGTTATTACCAATCCATTGGAGGTGTTTGCGATGAAGCGATCTTCACTTGCGCTTGTTGCGGTTGCTCTTCTTGCCGTTGCCGGAACCCCTCTTCGCGGTCAGGGCCAAACCCAGAATCAAACTCCACGTCCTATGCGTTCCCGCGCCGAAGAGACGCTGCAAGTGTGGAACGACATCGGAAACAAGCTTGTCGCCATGGCCGGGGATTTTCCCGAAGACATGTACGACTTCAAGCTGCAAAAAGATGAGCGCACTTTTGCCGAAAATATTCTGCACGTCGCCGCGGTCGACTATGATCTGTTGCGCTCCGTCTCCGGATCAAACATCGGGCCCGATTTCGGCAAGAACAGGCACAATCCCTCGCGAGACATTTACAAAACCAAGTCCGACGTGTTGAAGCTGATTCAGCAGGCAGTTACGGACGGCGCCGACCTGATTCAGCAGCAGGGCGACGCCGGGCTGGACAAAACCATGAAATTTGCCTGGGGCGACAAACTGGTGCACAACTCTTACACCTGGGCGTGGGCGATCGAACACAGTGGCGAACATTACGGCCAGCTCGTTGTCTACTATCGGGCGAACAACCTGGTGCCGCCGGATTCGCGGCGTCTCTCGCAACAGTCGCAGCCCCCACGCGCCGCGGCCGCCGGTGCGCCTCCAGCGCAATCGTCGGAGCAGCCTTCGCCAACCGTGGCTTCCACCGTGGACCGGCAGATTTCCACCATCGAAAAACTGATTCTGGATATGGCCGAAGCCATGCCGGAAGAGAGATTCAACTTCTCGCCCGCGAACATGAACATTCCCGGCAGCGATTACACTGGCGTGCGCACCTTTGCTCTGGAACTCAGGCATGTCGCCGCGTCCAACTATTTCCTCTGGTCGCCGCTCACCGGCGAAAAGCTCCCGGATGGCCTGAAGGACGGAAACGGCCCGGACACCTTGAAGACCAAAGCCGAGATCATCAAGTTCCTGAAGGATTCGTTTGCCCTCGGCCACAATGCGGCTGCTACGCTGAACGCGCAAAACATGTTGGAAAACCCCGAACATAGCAAATCCTCACGCTTGTACCGGGCCACATTCGGGGTCGCGCATGCCTACGATCACTACGGGCAGCTGGTGGAATACTTGCGGATGAACGGAATCGTTCCTCCTGCCAGCCGGCAGAAGTCAGACTGAACGATCGTTGGCCACTGTTGCTGCTTCGAGTGCGGCAGGATTCAATCGGAAGCGCCCGATTCGCGAGTAACGCCTGGGTTCCTCGGGAAGCCTCTCCTTCCTGCCTGCGGAGAGCCGAATCGGAGGTGAGCACAGCAACGAATTTCAGTACGGGGTTTTCTTTTCCTGCTTCTGCCACAGCGAAAAAATCTCGAGCGATTCCGTGCGCAGTAATTGCTGCATCGGTACGCGTCGCTCGGCATGAGTGCGGTCCAGCTCTTCGTAGATGAACGCGTCGTCAAATCCGGCTGCGGCGGCATCCGCGGCGACGCAGGCGTAAAATACCCGAGCCGGACGCGCCCAGTAAATGGCGCCGAGGCACATTGGGCAGGGCTCGCACGTAGTGTAAAGATCGCAGCCCGCGAGCTGAAAATCGCCCAGATTGCGGCAGGCTTCGCGAATCGCCACCACCTCCGCGTGGGCGGTGGGATCGTTCGTGGCTGTCACGCGATTTGCGCCTTCCGCCACCACCTGACCGTCTTTCACGATTACCGCGGCAAAGGGCCCGCCGGCGCCGCTGCGGACGTTTGCCATAGCCAGAGCGATCGCCCGGCGCATGAATTCGTGCATCATCAGGGATTCTTCCCGTTTCAGGGTGCCCTTCCCACCCGTAAATATCAATATCAATGTACCGTTTCCGTGCATTCACAGAATGGCGCGAATTTGCAGCGGCGGTGCGCTACAATCACTCAAAATCATCGAACTGTGCGTCGCCCCTCAGCGGAATCCGTCGCTGAAGGGTCCGAGTTGCAGACGGATGACTATGGAAAACCGCCAGATTGGTAAGTCGATACCGCGCAAGGAAGGCCGCGAAAAGGTCACCGGTTCTGCGCGTTATGTGGACGACCTAACTTTCCCGGAAATGATCCACGGTGTCACCGTGCGAAGCTCCATCGCACGGGGCAAGATCCTTGGCTTCCGATTTGGCGAGGGGATCCCATGGAATGAATTCACCATCGTCACGGCGAAGGACATTCCCGGCAAAAACTGCATTGCCCTTCTGATCGAAGATCAACCCTGCCTCGCCGATCAGTTTGTGAATCATCCCGAAGAAGCCGTACTCCTCCTCGCTCACCCGGATAAGTATCTGCTTGAAGAAGCGCGGAGAGCAGTGCACATCGAGATCGAACCGTTGCCCGCCGTCTTCACAATCGATGACTCGCTTGCGCGCAAACAAATCATTTGGGGCGAAGACAACATCTTCAAGTCGTATCGCGTCGAAAAGGGCGAGGTTGGTTCAGCTTGGAGCGGCGCGGATTTCATCGTCGAAGGCGAGTACGAAACCGGTGCCCAGGAACAACTCTACATCGAGCCGCAAGGCATGATTGCACGCGCCAGTTCAGCCGATGGCGTCACCGTCTGGGGTTCGCTGCAGTGTCCCTATTACGTGCACAAAGCGCTGGTGCGCCTCTTCGACCTGCCCAAGGAAAGAGTGCGCGTTGTGCAGACGGAAACCGGCGGCGGCTTCGGCGGCAAGGAAGAATATCCTTCAATGATTGCCGGCCATGCTGCCCTGCTCGCCTTGAAATCTGGCAAGCCGGTGAAAATGATTTACGACCGCGCGGAAGATATGGCTGCAACAACGAAACGTCATCCATCGCGTACGCGTCACCGCACGGGGGTTACGCGCGATGGAAAGCTTCTGGCGATGGAGATCGATTTCACCCTCGATGGCGGCGCCTACGAGACACTTTCCCCGGTGGTGCTGTCGCGCGGCACCATTCACGCTGCCGGCCCGTATGCTTGCCCGAACGTTCTTATTCTGAGCCGCGTGGTGGCCACCAATGCTCCGCCGCACGGCGCGTTCCGCGGGTTCGGTGCGCCGCAAAGTGTCTTCGCGCTAGAACGCCATCTCGATCGAGTTGCCTCCGCCGTGGGCCTCTCGCCGGAAGAATTGCGCCGCCGCAATTTCATTCACGAAGGCCAGACGCTTTCGGTCGGGCAGGTGATCCACGAAAAAGTGCAAATGGACAAACTGCTGGACCGCGCACTCGAACTGAGCGGCTATCACGAGAAGCGTGCGCGTTTTGCGAAAGACAACCCTCGTAACGCGATCAAGCGAGGCATGGGCTTTGCCGCATTTCTCCACGGCGCGGGGTTCACAGGCTCTGGCGAGGAATATCTCGCGTCAGAAGCACAGGTCACCACCACGCGCGACGGCAGAGTCCGCGTCCTCGCCGGCAGCACCGAGATGGGCCAGGGAACGAACACCGTCTTCGCCCAGATTGCCGCGGAAGCGCTCGGGCTCGATTGCGACCAAATCGAAATCCTGCAACCGGATACCTCCCTCGTGCCCAACAGCGGCCCAACCGTTGCTTCGCGAACCACAATGATCGTGGGAAAACTCGTCGAAACTGCAGCATTGGCGATCAAAAAATCGCTGCTGGATGCAGGATTTCTGAAACAGGGCCACACCGCCAGGGATTTCTCGAACGCTTGCAGGCAATACACGGACAAGTTCGGCGCGGTGCAATCATTGGTGAAATATCAGTATCCCAGTGATCTCCATTGGGACGACGGAAAATACCAGGGGGATGCATACGGCGCGTATGCCTGGGCGGTCTACGTCGCGGAAGTGTCCGTGGATACGCGAACCGCCGAAGTTCACGTTGAAGATTTCGTGGCCGTTCAGGAAGTTGGCAAGGTCATCAATCCGATTTTGGCCGCGGGGCAAATTGAAGGCGGCGTCGCACAGGGCATCGGATTCGCTCTTTATGAAAATGTCGTTTGGCAGGAAGGCCGCATGGTGAACGGGCAAATGACCAACTACATCATGCCCACTTCGATGGACGTGCCGCCCATCCGTGTCTTTTTCGAGGAACTTCCGTATGCGCGAGGTCCCGCGGGTGCAAAGGGGATCGGTGAACTTCCTCTCGATGGAACCGCGCCTGCGATTGCGAATGCCATTGCGCACGCCATCGGCGCAGATGTCCGCCAAATTCCGGTAACGCCCGAACAATTGATGGAGATGCTGGAGGGCGTGCATGCCTGAGGCCGCGCACAAAATCCGCGTGCAATGCGAGATCAACGGCAACCCGATGTCGATTGAAGCGCATCCGATGGCGCGGCTGCTCGACGTCTTGCGGGAACAAGCCGGGCTGACCGGAACGAAAGAAGGGTGCGGCGAAGGCGAATGCGGCGCGTGCTCGATTGAAATGGATGGTGCGCTCGTCAATAGTTGCCTGATCCCGGCGCTGCAAGCGGACGGGACGAAAATCCGCACCATCGAAGGCGTCGCGGACGCAGCCGAATTGAGCCTCGTACAGAAGGCGTTTCTCACGCATGGCGGCGCGCAGTGCGGCATCTGTACGCCGGGCATGATCCTCGCCGCGCGCAATCTCCTGTCGCGCAACGCGCAGCCGACGGAGAACGAAATTCGCGAAGCCCTGTCTGGGAATCTATGCCGCTGCACCGGCTACACAAAAATCTTCGACTCAGTCCTTGAAGCCTGCCGCGCCCAAAGGCCGCGCCCATGAGATCGTATGTTCCGGGTTACGAATTGCGTGAGCCTCGGAATCTTGCCGACGGGCTGGAACGCATGGTGCGTGAACCTGGCAAATGGAAACCCTTCGCCGGCGGCACGGATTTGATGGTGCTTCTCGAGGCCGGAAAACTTTCACACCGGAAATTTTTGAGCATCTGGAAGCTGCCGGAACTGCGCGGAATCACGGTAACGTCGGCGCACGTGACGCTCAACGCGCTGACAACTTATTCGGAAATACGGCGCCACGAATTGCTCGCCCGCGAATTTCCTCTCTTGTGCCGCGCGGCTGCCGAAACCGGCAGCATCGCCACGCAGAATCGCGGCACCCTCGGCGGGAACATTGCCAACGCCTCGCCGGCTGCGGATTCGCCGCCCGTGTTGCTCGTCTATGATGCAGAGCTCGAGCTTGTCTCCGCGAGCGGATCACGTTGGGTCCCATATCACGGTTTTTGGAAAGGCTATAAGAAAATTGCCATGCGGGACGACGAACTGATTCGCGCGATCCGCCTGCCCAGCAATGGAAGTTTTTCGAAGCAGTTTTACCGCAAGGTTGGCACGCGCCGGGCGCAGGCCATCTCAAAGGTCTGCTTCGCGGGTACGGCACACATGGATGCTGGACGGATTGTTGACGTGCGGATCGCCTTGGGCAGCGTCGCCCCGACCGTGCTCCGTGCGACCGAAGCCGAGAAAATATTGCGAGGTGAAAAACCGGCGATCGCCAGCTTGCGCGCTGCGCAAGAAAGCCTGGCCCGCGAAATCGCACCCATTGACGACATCCGCTCCACCGCGCGCTACCGCCTCCGCGTGGCGCAAAATCTCCTCGCTGAGTTCTGCGAGAGCCTCGCGAGCTAGCTGAGCATGCCACATCGTCCCAACCTTTCGGGTGATTCAAGCAGCGAAACGGACCTGATTATTCGCGGCAAACGGGTAGTCACGCCCGATGGCGAACGCTCCGCGACAATTCACATTCGCGATGGCGTCATTACAAAGGTTGCTGGCTTCGACGACGTTTCTCCAAGAAGTCTTATTGACGAAGCGTGTGATCTCGTCGTTATGCCCGGCCTGGTAGACACTCATGTCCACATCAACGAACCCGGGCGCACGGAATGGGAAGGTTTTGCAACCGCGACACGCGCGGCCGCTGCCGGTGGCATCACCACGCTCATCGAGATGCCGCTGAACAGCATCCCGGCAACAACCACCGTGGCCGCATTTCGAACGAAACTCGCCACAGCTTCAGGCAAGCTTTGGGTGGACACAGGTTTTTGGGGCGGCGTGGTGCCTGGAAACGAGCAGGAGTTGCTCGGCCTTTGGGAAGCGGGCTGCTTCGGCTTCAAGTGTTTCCTGATTGATAGCGGCGTCAAAGAATTTGCCAGTGTCAGCGAATCCGATCTCCGCGAAGCGTTGCCCGTGCTTGCAAAAAGTGGCGCGCCGCTCCTCGCCCATGCCGAATTGCCGGGACCGATTGAGGATGCCGCGAAGGGACGCGCCCCCAGTGCGTCGCGGAAGTCCTATCAAACCTGGCTCGTCTCCCGCCCACGCGCAGGGGAAAATGAAGCGATTGACCTGCTCCTGCGTCTCGGCGGCGAGTTCGGCGCCCAGATCCACGTGGTGCACTTGTCATCCTCCGACGCGATTCCGTGGATTCAGAGGGCGAAAGACACGGGCCAGCCGGTCAGCGTCGAAACGTGTCCGCATTATCTGACGTTTACCTCGGAAGAAATCCGCGACGATGCGACGCAGTTCAAATGTGCGCCGCCTATTCGTGAACGCGAAAATCGAGAAGCATTGTGGACCGCTCTGCGAGATGGAACCATCGACATGATTGCCACCGACCACTCTCCCTGTCCACCGGAGATGAAGCACCAGGACAGCGGCGATTTTCTGGATGCCTGGGGCGGCATCGCCTCGCTGCAGCTCAGTCTTCCCGCCGTGTGGACCGAAGCGAAACGTCGCGGTTTTTCTCCTATGTATCTTTCCAGGTGGCTCTGCGAAGCTCCGGCCCGTCTCGCCGGCCTCTCTCACCAGAAGGGTGCAATTGCGCCCGGCCACGACGCCGACCTGGTCATCTGGAACCCAGACGCCGGCTTCAAAGTCGATCCTGCGCAACTTCGTCACCGCCATAAACTGACACCCTATGCGGGACGCGACCTTATGGGTATAGTCGAAGCCACTTTCCTGCGCGGCGTGAAGATTTTCGAACGCGGCAACTTCCGCGCCGCACCCGCCGGGAGAATCCTCCTTCGAGGCCAACGATGAAGGATTTTACACAACTCGCCGATCTCGCCGTCGAACGCCTCGGCGGCCGTGTGCTCGATGCCAATGACGACTTCTTCGCGCCCAAAGAGAATCTCCTCAAGGAATCCAATCCCGTTTTCATCGAAGGAAAATACACCTCTCGCGGAAAATGGATGGACGGATGGGAAACGCGCCGCCGCCGCACGCCTGGCTATGACTGGTCCACTATCCGGCTCGGCTTGCCAGGAATCATTCGCGGCCTTGTGGTGGACACCAGTTTTTTCACCGGCAACTATCCCGAGCGATTCTCTCTCGAAGGATGCGACCTCGGGGAACGCCACCCGTACGCCGGCGAGAAAAGCCGCTTGAGCTCCGAAAAAATAAAGTGGATCCAGATCTTCTCCGAAACTCCGCTCAAGGGCGATTCTCGGAATCTCTTCGCGGTCGAGAAAGGCGGAAGGTTTACACACTTGCGTCTGAAAATCTATCCGGACGGAGGAGTCGCCCGTCTGCGTGTTCACGGCGAAGCCGTTCCCGGCGTAGGATTGCTCTCACGCGCTGAAATCAATCTGGTCGCCGTGGAAAATGGCGGCAGCGTCGTGGTTTCCAGCGATCAATTCTATGGCGCCCCGCGCAACCTCCTGATGCCCTATCGCGCGAAAAATATGGGTGACGGCTGGGAAACCAAACGCAGACGCGGTCCTGGTCACGATTGGGTCATCCTCAAACTTGGAGTTCCCGGCACGATCCACCGCGTGGAAGTGGACACGGCTCATTTCAAGGGAAATTATCCAGACTCCTGCGCGCTGCAAGCCGCTTCCGCAAAGAATTCCGCCACCGATGAACAAAATGCTTCGTCGCTCGTCTGGGAAGAAGTGCTGCCCAACACCAAGCTGAAAGCCAACCATCGTCACGTCATTACAAAACTTCAGCACGATGGCGTGGCGACCCATGTGCGCTTCCAGATTTTTCCCGATGGCGGCGTCAGCCGCCTCCGCCTCTATGGCCGCCCGCAACTCCTTGCAGATCGCACGGAATCTCTGAAACGATTCAACCGACTGCCGCGCCAGAGGGCGTTGCGGGTATTGCTCGATTGCTGCGGCTCGACAAAATGGGCACAACAAATGGCCGCGCGCAGGCCTTTCGCCGGCGAATCGGAACTCTTCGAAGCTGCAGACAAGACGTGGTCTGCACTCACGCCCGAAGACTGGCTTGAGGCCTTTCTGCACCATCCTCCGATTGGAGAAACGCGAGCCAGGGCCAAACAATCTGCAACTGCCAGCCGCTGGTCCGCAAAAGAACAATCTTCGGCGCAAAAAGCTGCGCCCGAGGTGCTGGAAGCGCTGACCGTGCAGAATCGCGCCTACACCGAAAAATTCGGCTATGTTTTCGTGATTTGCGCGACCGGTAAAACGAGCAAGGAAATCTTGAACACGCTTCGGCAACGCTTGCCGAACGACCCCGACACCGAATTGCCCACTGCAGCAGAAGAACAGCGTAAGATCACCCGGCTGCGCCTGGAGAAATTCCTCGAATCATGAGCCACATCACGACGCATGTCCTGGATGTTTCCTTGGGCCGCCCCGCCGCGGGCGTTTCAGTAATTCTTGAGGCGCAATCCGCTGCCGGCGGATGGGAAGAAGCAGCGCGTGGCGCGACCGATTTCGATGGCCGCTTGCTGGAATGGGCCGCCGCAAAGACGCTGCCGGCAGGAACCTATCGCCTCACCTTCGACACGCGTGCTTATTTTGCCGCCCGCAAAATTGCGACCTTGTATCCGCAGGTCGTAATCGTGTTTGAGGTGCGGGACACCCAGGAGGACTATCACATTCCGCTGCTGTTGAGCCCTTTTGGGTACTCCACGTATCGCGGGAGCTGACCGATGGCCATCCGGCTTGGCGAAAATAACTACGGCAAACAGCGCGTCCGCATCCTGCAGGTCGCGCGCCGCCCCGACCGGCACGACATCAAGGAACTCACCCTCGGCATCCGCCTCGAAGGCGACTTCGAATCGGCGCATAGCAAAGGTGACAACCGCAAAGTGTTGCCGACCGACACGATGAAAAACACTGTGTACGCACTGGCGAAGCAGAAAGCCATTAGGTCGCCAGAAGAATTCAGCCTACATCTAGCCGACCATTTTCTTGCGCGCAATCCGCAAGTCTCCCACGTTCGCATCGAAGCGGCCGAAACTCTCTGGACGCGACAGATCGTCGAGGGAAAACCGCACCCGCACACTTTCACCGGTTCGAGCAATGAGAAACGCACCGCCACTCTCCTTGCCGCGCGCGGTGAGAGGACGCTTCACGCCGGCATCAAAAGTCTGATCGTACTGAAAACGACGGACTCGGCGTTTGACAACTTTTTGAAGGATGAATACACCACACTGAAAGAAGACCGAAACCGCATCCTGGCGACTTCGATCCGCGCGAATTGGCTCTACCGGGAAAACGCAGCCGAATTCGACTCAGCCTGGCACGGCGTCCGGCAAGCCCTGCTGGAGGCGTTTGCCGGGCACGACAGCGAATCGTTGCAGCACACACTGTATGCGATGGGCGAATCCGTGCTCAAGAAATTCCCCGGCATCCGTGAAATTCATCTCTCCTTGCCAAATAAGCACTACAACCTGGTCGATCTCTCGCCGTTTCACCTGGAAAATCCCAAGGAGATCTTTCTGCCGACCGACGAGCCCCACGGCCTGATCGAAGCCACGCTCCGCAACGACTGATCCGCGTCGCTATTTCTTCCGGCCGTCCAGAATCTTCACGAACGAAGCGCTGCGAAATTCGGCCGGAGTCACACCCGTCAGTCGCTGAGCCTCTTCCTCGGTAATTGCGCCGCAATTGATGGCGCGCAAAAAATAGTTCAGAAGTCCCTGGCCAGTCGCCGCGTCATCGAATACCTCGCCTACAAGCGTTGCTTGAGCAGCCTTCTCAATGAAGTTGCGCAGCCGCTCCGACGCCGCGTCCAGGCTTTCCAGAAAAAACGAATACACAGCCGCGTAACGAGTGACCAGTTGCGCCGGATGCAGATCCCACCCCTGATAGAAACCGTTCACTAGCGAATGCCGGATATGCTCGACATGCAGTTTCCACGCATGGTGCATGGCCTTGTGATTCTCCTCACTTTGTCCGGCCCTGAGCTGTGAGGAATGTGCTCCGGCGTGATGCACGGGAACCGGCAGAACGTTGGTCGCCCCGTCGGAAAGCCAAATTCCGGTACCAGCATACGCAACTTGCATGGCCTCTTTTGCAAAGTCGCAGGCAAGATGCAGCATATGCTGGTGAGCCGCGGTGATCCCGCGCCCGGCCGTGTAGTCGTAAGTTCCAAAATGCGCGCCCACGCAGCGTCCCTGGGCCGCGGCGGCCAGGGGCAGCAGATTCAATTCGCCGCGCTCGTCGAAAATCGACTGCGGCGTCTCAATCATCAATTCGACCTGCAGTGTGCCAGTGCCCAAGCCCAGCGCGGATTCAAGGCGCGAGCAAACGGCCGCAAGCGCCGCGGATTCTTCCGGAATTGTGACCTTCGGAAGCGTGATTAAAAAGTTCTGCGGTAGTTTCCCTTCCGTCCTGACCAGTAATTCCGTCAGAAAAATATCCAGCGTCCGCACGCTTCGGTTTTTCAGTTCCTCGTTGAATGGCTTGATGCGAAGCCCAATGAACGGCGGCAGGCTCCCTGCCGCTATTCCGGCAGCGAGTTCTCCGGCAGCTGCGGCGGCATAACGATCTTCTTCCTCATCCGGCCGGTTGCCGAAGCCGTCTTCAAAATCAATTCGAAAATCTTCAACCGGTTCGCGTCGAAGCTTCTCGCGGACGCGTTGATAAAGCGTACTGGCAAACCACGCGTGGGGATTTTCCTTGCGCGCTGCCTGCGGGTCAGCCTGAATGGATTTGGCGAGAGCAGCGGCGTCGAGCGATCCCCCAATGTGCTGCGATCCAGGTAGCTCGATCGCTCTCGCAAAGGAGACAAAATCCGGCGCGTATTCGTCCAGCGTCTCCAGCGCCTTTTCACCCAATCGCCTCGCCGTGTCCGCGCGAAACAAATGGGCGCCGCCGTAAACCGTGTGCACCGGCTGTCGATCGCCTCTCGGCCCGGGATAGCGCGACTCGAATGCCTCATGCGCCCGCTGGAGCGGCGCGAAAATATCCTTTAAGGAATCTATAGCAAGCGAGCTCTTCACCTTGCTCTCCGATCTGCAAAACCATCCCGCAGCATTCGCTAGTCTCGTTTTTGGCCGAATCTGAACGGCTAACAGAATACATTCCTTTGCACGGAGAGCGAAGCGGCCTCAATCTGTGCGGGCCGTACTGCAAGCGCGAATCAAAACAGGAAATAGCGCTGCGCAAGGGGAAGAACGCTCGCCGGCTCGCAAGTAACGATCTTGCCGTCCACGCGTACTTCGTACGTCTCCGGGTCAACTTCGATGTTCGGCGTCGCGCTGTTGTGCACCATGTCTTTCTTTCCAATCCGCCGGCAATGGCTCACCGGACGAACCATCTTCTTCAGTCTAAGTTTCGCCGGCAATCCGGCGGTCAATGCGGCCTGCGAAACAAAAGTGATCGCCGTCGCGGCAATCGCCCCGCCGAAACTGCCAAACATGGGCCGGTACAATACCGGTTGCGGCGTCGGGATGGATGCATTCGGATCTCCCATCGCGCTCCAGGCGATGAATCCGCCCTTCACCACCATCTCCGGCTTCGCTCCAAAGAACGCCGGCTTCCATAGCACCAGGTCCGCAAGTTTTCCGGGCTCAATTGAGCCGACCTCCGCAGCCATTCCATGCGTGATCGCAGGATTGATCGTGTACTTGGCCACATAGCGCTTCACGCGCTGATTGTCGTTGCGCGGCGAATCTCCGCCGAGCGGGCCGCGCTGCATTTTCATTTTGTGCGCGGTCTGCCAAGTCCGTAGTACGACCTCACCCACGCGACCCATGGCCTGCGAATCGCTCGAAATCATGCTGATTACGCCCAGGTCGTGCAGAATATCCTCTGCCGCGATCGTCTCCGGGCGAATCCGGCTCTCCGCGAACGCAACATCCTCCGGTACCTGCGGATTCAGATGGTGGCAGACCATCAGCATGTCCAGATGTTCCGCGATGGTGTTCACCGTGAACGGCCGCGTCGGATTCGTCGACGAGGGCAATATATTTGGAAACGATGCGATCCGGATAATGTCGGGCGCGTGACCTCCGCCGGCGCCTTCCGTGTGATACGTGTGAATCGCGCGCCCGGCGATTGCAGCAATCGTGGCTTCTAGGAATCCCGCTTCGTTGATCGTGTCCGTGTGAATGGCCACCGGTACGTCGAAATCATCGGCCACTTTCAGGGACGCATCGATTGCCGCCGGAGTCGTTCCCCAATCTTCATGCAGCTTCAATCCGCAAGCGCCCGCTTCAATCTGTTCCGCAAGAGGCGTCATCGCGGCGGCATTCCCCTTGCCGAGAAAACCAAAATTCATTGGCCACGCTTCTGCCGCCTCCAGCATTCGTGCCAGATTCCACGCTCCGGGCGTGCAGGTGGTTGCAGCCGTTCCCGTCGCGGGGCCGGTCCCGCCGCCAATCATGGTCGTAATTCCATTCGAAGTTGCCGCATACACTTGCTGCGGCGAAATAAAATGAATGTGGCTGTCCACGCCGCCGGCAGTGACGATCAGATGTTCCCCGGCGATCACTTCCGTCGCCGCGCCCACGACCAGTTCCGGATCAACGCCGTCCATCGTGTCGGGATTTCCAGCCTTTCCCACCTTCACGATCCGCCCGTTTTTGATTCCGATATCACCCTTCACGATTCCCCAGTGGTCCAGAATCACGGCGTTGGTAATCACCAGGTCCAGCGCGCCGGATTGTGTCTCGCGAAGGGCCGTGCTGCTCTGCCCCATACCGTCGCGAATCACCTTTCCGCCGCCAAAGGTGATTTCATCGCCGTAGTGCGTGAAATCTTTTTCAATCTCGATGATCAGGTCCGTATCGGCCAGCCGGATGCGGTCGCCCTTCGTCGGCCCGTAAAGATCGACGTACGTTCGTCGAGGTATCGGAAGACTCATCGGCTGGTTCCTTCGCCGTGGGAGAGAAAGCCGGCCTTCCGCGCTCGTTCCATCGCCTCCGCGCGCGTTCGATCATCGTCCAGATCGCCCTCAACCAGGCCGCTAAATCCGTGAACGATTCGGCGGCCGCCAAAATCCGTGAGTTCCACTTCTTTTTCTTCCCCCGGCTCAAACCTGACGGCGGTTCCCGAGGCGATGTTCAGCCTCATTCCGTAAGCAGCCGCACGGTCGAACAGCAGAGATGCATTCGTCTCAAAAAAATGAAAGTGACTCCCCACCTGAATCGGCCGGTCGCCCGCGTTTTTCACCAGCACACGCGCGGTTTTCCTCCCCGCGTTTGCTTCAATAGGTTCCGTGTCCAGGTCCAGCACGTACTCTCCGGGTTTCATCATTTCACCTCAGACTTCGCTCGATTCCGTGTTCCTCACGCCAGTTCTGAAGCACGCATTACTTAATCGGATCGTGAATCGTCACAAGTTTCGTGCCGTCTGGAAAAGTGGCTTCCACTTGCACTTCGTGAATCATTTCCGGGATTCCTTCCATCACCTGATCGCGCGTCAGAATTCTTGCGCCGAGGCTCATAATGTCCGCCACCGTTTTTCCATCACGCGCGGCTTCCATCACTTCCGCTGTCAAAATAGACACCGCTTCCACGTAGTTCAGCTTCAATCCACGTGCCTGGCGGCGCCGCGCCAGGTCCGCGGCCACCACGATCATCAGCTTCTCCTGTTCCTGCGGATTCAGATGCACAAACGCCTCCCGTCAATTCACTTTGCGCGGCGGAATCGCTTCTCGAGCGTATAAATGACGCTTGGCGCTGCGCCAGATCGCCTGGAGCCCGGGCAAGACCTCGCGCCCGTTGCGCGCCAGGCACCGCACAACCAGTCCCTGCGCCACCAGCGAACTCACTCCCCAAAGAATCTCGCCATGCCGCGTCATGCTTGCCGTCAATTCGCGGAGGCGATCTTCCATGGCGCGCCACGCACCGGCTTCGACTCCCACCCTGCAAATATAAAAGGTTGCGGCGTATCGAAAATGTCCCAGCCGCGCAATCGAGGAAACATTTTTCCGCATTGGCCGCAGGCAAAAGTTTTCGGCGGCGATTCTCCGCCCCAGCGCACTGACGCGAGTTCTTATCGCAAACTCTTCGTACATAAAAAGCTCGCCGTGCGCTTCCCGGCCCGGCGCGACTATCTCCCACCAGAACATTCCAGCCCCGGCCGCCAAATCGATCGACGTTCGCTGCACGTAACGAGCCCCCGCATAAGGAATCGTGGCGTCGGGCAGGTATTCAAGGAGCGCGCCCGCCCCGACGGAAATTTCGTTGCACTGCATTGTGGTGGAGGACCCTTCGCGGTTGCGGTAAATCCGGGTCGCGCCTGTGGTCGTCAATTGCACATTCGTCCCGCTCCCGAGATTGACTTGGAGCCTGAGGCGGTCACCCCCGAGCAGTCCGCCCGAAACATTGTGAAGATGAGCCAGCGCCGTGCCATCCTCCATCGTGAACGCACGCACAACCTTCAGCGGCGACTCTTGGAAACTGTCCGCCAGGAAAGTGCGGCCACTTGCGGAATCACGGGAAAAATTCAGGCGCAGCAACGCGCATGCGCGGCCAGGTTCAGAAATTTCCGGCGCAAAGTCCTGGAGCGTGTGTTTTGCCGTCGCAGCCATCTGAATTCCACGTTTTTGCCGACTAGCTGACGAACAATCGCGTCGCCAGCGCGGGATGCTCCATCGCTCCCCAGTCCAGAAGCGGCGTCGTGCAGTTCGCCGTGTCGAGTGCAAACCTTGTGTTGTCCGTTGCAACTTCCACCATCGCCGGCTTCAGGTTCCACAAGATGCGCGTCGCCTCTGTCTGGCCCAGCGGCATCAATCGTTGGCACGCCGAGATCAGGCACGCGCTCATCTGATGCAAATACGCCAGAACAGCGCGTGTTTCGTCGAATCCGAGCGCGCCGCTTACCAGTCCGAAAGCCGCGGACTGGTGTATCAGACTCGATGATTCAAGCGACACTTCCTGTGCCTCTTGAAGAACTCGAAAGTCACCAAGTCCCAGCGCCGCACGAAGAAAATTCCGGCCAAGCGTCGCGCTCGCTGCCCGGCTTTCACGTGCAGGCTTCAACACGCTCAAGTAATCATTAATCTCAATCCATCGGGCGCCGCCGAATTCCTCGCCCTCAAGCCGTGCGAGTTGGAACGCTTCCCGGCAGGCGGTTGCTTCCAGCATTCCCGCCTCCTGCAAGTAACCCTGCAAGAATTCCGGCAAGTCGCCGACCTGCAGCAGTTCCGCCGACACCAGCGTCTCCAACCCGAACGAGTGCGCCAGCGATCCAATCGGCAAAGCGCTGTCGGCGAGGTGCAACAGCCGTAAATGCGCCAATTCTTCCGAAGGTTTCAACGCTCGCTCCCAACCAAAGCTTCAGTGGTGATGCCCATGTTTATGCCCATACTCGTGTGCATGGCCGTGCTCATGGCTGTGCGCCCGCCCCGCATAGGGCAAATGCGCATCAATCAACCCACGCCGTTCCTCCGCCGGCTGGTTCAATTTGCTTTCCAGCCACGCAATCACCTTGTCCAGCCCCACGTCCTCCCGAAGATTTGTGAACAAAAATGGCCGCTCCCCTCGCATCTTTCGTGAATCGCGCTCCATCACCTCAAGCGACGCGCCCACATATGGCGCCAGATCAATCTTGTTGATGAGCAGCAGATCCGAGCGCATGATTCCCGGCCCGCCTTTGCGCGGAATTTTATCTCCCTCAGCCACGTCAATCACGTAAATCCAAACGTCCACCAATTCCGGGCTGAACGCCGCCGCCAGGTTGTCTCCTCCGCTTTCCACAAAAATCAGCTCAAGCCCCGGCAGGCTGTCCTCCAATTCTGCAATCGCCTGCAGGTTCATAGAAGCGTCTTCGCGAATCGCCGCGTGCGGACACGCCCCGGTCTCCACACCCTTCACGCGTTCCGCAGGCAGCGTGCCTTGGCGCAGCAGGAATTCCGCGTCCTCTTTCGTATAAATATCGTTTGTAACCACGGCGAGATTGATCTTGGGGAAAAGCTTTTTGCTTAGCCGGTCCACCAGCGCCGTTTTTCCGGAACCCACCGGTCCCGCAATACCCGCTCGAAACGCTCTCGCCTGCATTTGATTTCCCATAAGCAGTGCTCCCGAATTTCGACGCCGATCCGCTTAGCCAGCCCGTTCCCCTTGCCACATCCATGCACACTACAAACAACGCCCACAAGTATCTGCGCGAACCGCCGCCCGTCAAGCTTTTTCCCATCAAATATTCAGCCGCCACCAATCGAAAAAGCTGCAGGCCGACAATCTCTCCATTGGCATGCCCGAGCGGCTTCGGTGGGATTTGCCGGGCCCAAAAATGAAAATGGAGCGAGGCATTCCTGTCCTCACCCCATTCCACACCGTCAAACGCTGTCCACCAGTCTTTGCCAGCTACGGTTTTCCCTTGGGCGAATTCTGATGCGACTCCTGATGCGACGACTGCTGGTGTGATTGCTGTTGTTGCTGCTGCAGGTGCTGTTGCTGTTGCTCGTGCTTTTGCGCCATCTGTTGCGTCTGTTGCTGGTGCTGCTGTTCCACCTGCTGCATCCTCGCGTCGCTGGCCTGTTGCCGCTCCAGTTGTCGGTGGTCCTGTTCCTGCTTCTGTTGGAGTTTCACGTGATCCTGCTGCTGCTTCACATACAACTTTTCCTGTTGCTGCTGGTATTGCCTGTCCCGGTTCGGGTCGCCTGTGTTTGGTGACGAAGGACGCTGGTGAGCCGACAGTTCGTTGGCATGAATCGCGCGGTCCACTTGCCCGCCGGAGTTTCTCGCCTGCGGTGGCCGGTCGTAGTGTCCGCCCTCTTTGGCGGGCACAGCTTCGTGCCCTGAGAAAGCTCCCGGCCTTTCCGTAGCTGCGATCGGTGGACGTCCATGATTCGATGAAGCCCGCAGTTCTGGATTGCCGCGTGCAACCTCCATGTGGTGCGTCTGCTCGGCTACCGGTCCAATGTGCCTTCCGCGGTACGCCGCCTCTTCCGACGACGTGGGATGCTCGTTGATCCCGCCGTGACCACCGTTGTAGCTGACGCGCGTATTACTGTAGTTGTTCACCACCGTCGTGTTGTATGTGTTGTGGATCACCGTAACGTTTACGTTGTTCACCGACCGGTTGTAAAAGAAATGATCGCGGTCCCAGCGTCCGCCTTCATAACCGTGGCCGAAGTAGCCGAATCCATAATTAATCCCGCCATAGAAACCAACCACTGGCCCCCAGTAGCCTTCGTGAAAGTAATATCCTCTGCCGCCCCAGGCCCAATACCCGGGCGTCCAAAGGTACCCCGGCCGAGGCGCCAGCACCCACGTTCCCGGCACCCAGTAATAATCGTCCCCACCCCACGCCCAATAACCGGGCGTCCAGATGTAGCCTTCGGCCGGGCAGATTGGCTGCTCGTACACCGGCAATTCCGGCGGCCCGAACGAAACCGCAATTCCCACGTCAACCTGCGCGTAAGCCGCCCCGGACAAGAGCAAAGCCCCCATCAAGCCCAATAATGCCCGAATCGAAAAGAATCTCCGCATCTTCTCTCCTTTGTCCGATTGTTTTTCGCTTCCCTGGCCTGGCTCGCAGCACCGGACAACCTGCTGTTTGAGGAATTTTCATTCGAACCAAGTTGTTTGGCTGGACTTTAAATTGTTTCACACAGGGGAAAGCGTGTAAAAAGGAAATGTGTCTTTACTGGGTACTACTTCGCCACAATCGCCCCGGATTTCTTCCCTGCTCAAAACCGGGAACTGTGCTACACTGTGTTTGCGCTTAATGCATCGGTTGTGTTGTGCGGTCCCTCTGGTTTAGACCTTTTGAGACTACCCGCCCTACGTTTCCTCCGTTCGTTCTTAGCGTAATTTAAAATAAGCCTGGCAATTCAGATTGCCGCGCCCACCGACTATTCGTGTGTGTCGCCGCCCTCTTCGCCAGCAAGAAAGCAAAATGCAAAGTTTTTCAGAACTCACTTTATCTCCTTCTTTGAAGGAGCGACTCATCGCGGCGAAGTTTTCCACGCCTACCCCTGTCCAAGCGGCCGCAATTCCGCAAGCCCTGGAAGGCAAGGACGTCATTGCCACGGCCCAGACGGGAACCGGCAAAACGCTCGCGTTCCTGCTTCCTATCATGGAGAAGCTGGGACAGGCGCATACTCCGGGAATCGCCGCTCTGGTTCTTGTACCGACCCGGGAACTTGCGATGCAAGTTGTCGCCCAATATAACGCCCTGCGTGCAAAGCAGTCACAACCCGCGGGTCTGGTCGTCGGTGGTTTGCCGGAAGGCCGCCAGCTTGACGCCATCCGCAAGGGTGCGCGCCTCGTTGTTGCCACGCCCGGCCGCCTCGAAGATTACCTCGACCGCCGGCTCGTTTCTCTGAGCGGCGTCAAGACACTTGTCCTCGATGAGGCCGATCGCATGCTCGACATGGGTTTCCTCCCGGCCATCCGCCGCATCGTCGGCGTGTTGCCGCGCGAGCGCCAGACTCTCTGCTTCTCCGCCACGATGGAAGGCGCAATGGCGCAGCTCGTGCGCGACTACACAAAGAATCCCGTTCGCCTCTCGTTCGGGTCCACTTCGAAGCCCTCGGAAAATGTTCGCCTCCAGGCCTTCGAAGTCCCCGAAAATGGCAAACCTGACATGCTCTACAACCTGCTCGACAACGAAAGTGGCCGCTGCCTTATCTTCTCGCGCACCAAGCGCGGCACCGAACGCATCGCCAAAAGCCTGAACCGCCAGGGCATTAACGCCGCCATGATTCATGGCGACCGCTCGCAATCGCAGCGCACCGCCGCCCTCACTGGTTTCCAGCGCGGGCAATATCGCGTCCTGGTCGCCACCGACGTCGCCGCTCGCGGCATCCACGTCCAGGACATCGCGCACGTCATCAACTACGATCTTCCCGACGTCGCCGAAAACTTCATCCATCGCGTCGGTCGCACTGGCCGCGCAGGTGAACGAGGCGTCGCCTCCACTCTCTTCCTGCGGGAACAGCGCACGGAACTCTTCCAACTCGAGCGTCAACTCGGCATCAAGATTGAAAGAATTTCCGCCAGCGGCCAGGCCGCTTCCAAAAAGGATCGCGCCCCGGCCGCTTCGGATCGTGTTTCTGTACACGCAGACCGCGTTTCCGTCAATCACGGCCGAGGTTCTTTCCACTCGGATCGCACTTCTTCCGCGCCAGGTCCCAGAATGACGCGCCTGCCGGGAGAAATCCTGCAAGCCCAAATGGAAAGCTAGCCGCGGTTTCCTGATTTTTTCTTGATGGGACCCCAGGTACCGCTTCTGCACCTGGGGTTCTTCATTTGGAGGACGGTCTTACCCTGAGCTTGCCGAAGGGAAGCGCTGCTTCCGCTTTTACACATTAAGCCCAACTATCCAAACGTTCCACGTGCAACCAATCCCCGCGCGGGTGCCCAGGTGTCGATTTTGCACCTGCGTTCCTCGCTCACGGATCATGGATCGCGCCAATTCTCCTCTACCTCCCCATCTCCATCGCCCGGTCATACCCCGTCATCTCCAAATACCCCACGCCCTGGAGACTCGTGCCGCCACGTGTCCCCTCGATCCCAATCGCCCCCTCCCAATAATTCGGCGCCAACTTGCTTCCGCCAGCCAGCTCTTGCGATTTCAGCCGTGTCGTCGCCGCCAGCTTCAGCCCCAGCCTCGGTATCTCCATGCTCCACGTCACCGGATATTTCGCCCTGGTAACGCCGCTCGTCCAAGTCTCTCCTGTGGGAACCAGCCGGAAATCCGTCGCTTTCAAATGGATCGTTTTTCCCTGCGCATCCACGTATGTTCCCGACGAAAATGGATCGGTGGAACCGTCCTTCCTCCGGAACTGGTACAGCATCAGCTCCGTGTTATCCTCAAGCTGCACGCTCAGCCAGTCCCACCCCACCTGCTCCGCTTCCATCGAATGAGTGAAAAATTCATGATCCATCCACGAAGTCCCGCGCACTTCGATCGTTTTTTCCGCCATCTCGATCGTTCCCTTGGTAAGCAATCGCGTGAACGAAATGTAGTGCGACGCGTGTCCTGCGCCCGCTGCCTTCTTGCTGACGCCATTTTCCCCGTGGATCACCGGCGGCTTTTCACTGCGCAGCGATAACGACAGCGAGAAATTGTCGTCCACCGCTTTTAAAATCTCTTCCTCGCCGTTCCACTGGATTTCCCAATTGCCGTTCCAGATGCGCCTCTGTTTTTCGTCGATCGCCGCAAGCCCGGGCCCCGAGCGGTTCGTCCGCTCCGCGTGATAAAACTTTCCCGCGTCCAGATCGCTCAGCGCCAGGTGGGCCAGGTACAAATCCTGAATATCCCAGGGCTCCGTCCTTCTGGCATCGCGATCCACGCCCTGGCGAAAAAACGTCAACTCATATCCATAGCGGTGTCCGTCCGGTGCCGTTAGATTTCCGGTCGTATACCACCACTCCGTCTGAAAATCCTCGTGATTGAAATGATCGCGAGGAAATTCATACCTGTAGCCGGGTCGTGCTGTCTTGTATTGCGCCCCCGCGCCCGGCAGCCAAGCGAATAGAAGCACGAAGAGTAGCCGCCTACTCCTCATGAATCACCTCAAGCGGATTCAGCCGCACCGCCACTCGCGCCGGATACAAGCCAGACACCACCGTCGCCACGTACACCACCGTCAGCGCTCCCAGCAGCACCATAACGGGCCAGTGAAACCGGATCGTCCAACCAAACGACTGCTTGTTGATCACAAAGACCAGAATCAGCGATAGAAAATAACCCAGCACAGACCCCGCCAGATTCGCCAGCAACCCAAGCAAACCCGCTTCCACAAGAATCATCTTTCGAATTTGTCTCGACGAAGCGCCCAGAAACCGCAGCAATCCCAATTCCCGCCGCCGGTCGATCACCAGCACAATCAACGCGCCAGCAATTCCCATCACCGCCACGATCACTGCCACCGCTTCCAGCGCGTACGTAATGGCAAAGGTCCGGTCGAAAATCCTCACCGCCTCCGTCCGCAAGTCGCCATCGGAAAAAATCAAGATGCGATGTCCAGCCGCAACTTCCTGTATTTCCTTCCGCACTTCTGCGGCCTTCGCACCTGGCGCAACAAAAATCGCAAGATTTGTCGGCGTCTCATCCGGCAGATATTTCAAAAGCACGTCCCGGTCCATCAGAATGTAGCCGCGCTCGCTCGCGTAATCGTAATAAACATCCACAATCTGGAAATTCGCTCGTGCTTCTCCGAGTGCCAGTGTTATTGTGTCCCCCGTTTTCACCTTGTGCTTGTACGTAAACGGTTCGCTTACGATGATGTTGTTTTTTCCGCCCAACTGGTCCAGCACCTCAATCGTTGGCCGCCCGGAGAAAAAATCCGATTTCCGGTAAGCGCGCAGCACCCGCAAATCCACCGAAGCCAGCGTCGCAGGCATCCCACCGTAACTGATTTCGTAAGCCCGCAAACGATCCACCGCCGCAACGCCCGGCAACCTGGCAATCTTCTCCGCCAAATCCACGGAGATCGTCGGATGCCGGTCCGCCGCCGCGTCACCCGCTGGACGCAAATACAAATCCGCGGGCAACTGGTTGTTCATCCAGCTCACCACCGTCTGCCGGAAGCTCCCCACCATGATTCCGACCGACACCATCATCGCCACCGCCGTTGCCAGCGCTCCCACCAGCACGGACGTTCGCCGCAGCGAAGCCGCCAGGCTCCGCGAGGCCAGCATCGCTTCCACACCAAAAAGCTTTCCCAACACGCCTGCTGCAATTCGCGATATGGAATTCACCAGCGCGGGCATCGCGTACGCCGCCGCCGCAATCAGCAAAATCGTCGCTAGGTAGCCGAAAAATGGTTTCCCCGCGAACGCAGGCATGCGCGCCGCCAGCGCCGCAAGCCCCGCCAGCACCGCGGCAATCGCAAGGTCGCGTCCCTTGTGTGCGTGCGCGATATATTCCCTCCGGCCCTGCGCCATCGCATCAACCGGTGAGACCTGCATGGCTTCCCGAGCGGGTGAAAGCGCGGAGACGACCGCAACGCCCACACCAATCAGCAACGCCAGCGCCAACGAATACGGCGTCAACGCAATCGCCCCCGGCCGGCTGCTCACATAGAGCGACTCCACCGTCGCCGCCATCAGCTTTACGGCACCACCTGCCATGATTCGCCCAAGCGGCAATCCCACCAACGCGCCCGCCAGGCCCAGGCAAGCCGCCTCTCCCAGAAACGCGGCTAACACATCTCTGCGATCCGCACCAATCGCCCGCACAATTCCGATTTCGTTCCGTCGCCGCACCACGGAAACCGAAATCGTGTTGTAAATCAGAAACGCGCCGACGACCAGCGCGATGTAACTCAGCAGCCGCAGATTCCATCGGAATGCCGCAAGCATTTTCCGGTTTTCTTCCGTCCCCGTTCCTTGCGGCCGCACCTCTACGCCCGGTGGCAGCGCGCCGCTCAATTTCTTTTGCCATTCCTCGAGATTGCTGTTCGCCGGCAGCTTGATAAGGATGCGATCCACCCGGCCAAAGCGATTCAGCGCGCGCTGCGCCTCGGCAATGTCCATCAGGATCGCACTTTCATTCTCCGAAACTTCCGGAAGCACGCCACGCACCACGCAATCCAAAACGCGGTCATTGATCAGCAGCGAAACATGCTCGCCCGTCTTCTTTCCAAGGCCCGCACTGACCCACACGCTTTCCGGATTCTCGAGATCCCGCGCGGACTCTTCTATCGTCACTTTGCTGTTGGAGTCCACCCGACCCGCGTTGCCTTGCGAAGCGTATCGGCTGCCCTCCGCGATCAGATCCAATCCGATCAGCGGCAGAGTTTCGCGCGTGCTCGTATCCACGCTGAAATCTTCCATCCGCGGCGAAATCCTCAGCGGATAGGGTTGTGTCGCCAGCGTCGCCACCAGTGCTTCCGGCACTCCGCCCGATGCCACCACTTCCAGGTCGTTGTCCCCGGCCAGGCTTTCCATCGAAGAGTGAAACGATCCCGCTGCCGCGTTTCCCGCCAATTCGATCGCTAGCACTACTGCCACGCCAAGCCCCACTGTCAGCACCATCAAGCCAAGCCGCACAGTCTCGTGAAACAACGGCCGCATCATTAACCGATAAAAAAGTTTCCATCGAGGCATGTCAGCGCCGCGTCACTTCTTCCACGCGCCCGTCGCGCAACTTCACCAGCGTGTCACACACGCTCCCCGCTTCCAGGCTGTGGGACGCCATGATCGTCGCGGTCTTCTGTTCGCGCGTAAGTCGCAAGAGCAATTCCAAAATCACGCCACCCGTTGTCGTGTCCAGGTTTCCCGTCGGCTCATCGGCCAGCAGAATCCGCGGAGAATGCGCCAGCGCCCGCGCAATCGCTACGCGTTGCATCTGCCCGCCGGAAAGCTGGTGCGGATATCGCGCGCCAAGCCCTTCGAGCTCCACCCAGTGCAGCCGCTCAAGCGCCAGTTGGCGCGCGCCGGCATTGCCCGCCAGCAGCAGCGGCAACTCTACATTCTCCTGAACCGTCAGCGTGTGCAGCAGTTGAAAGGACTGAAAAACGAACCCGACTTTTTCCCGGCGCAATTGTGTTTGTTGTGCGTCATTCAGATCCGACGTAGGCTTGCCCTCAATCCGCACCGTGCCCGATGTCGGAAAATCCATTGCTCCCGCAAGGTGCAGCAGCGTCGATTTGCCGCACCCGCTCCTCCCGACCAGCGCGACGAACTCGCCCTCGGCTACGTCCAGCGTGACCCCCTCCAGCGCGCGAACGCTCTGGCCGCCACTTGTATATTCTTTGCCGACGTTTTGGAGGGAAAGAATCGCCATGCCTGGAACCGCCGCCCTCGCGGCCGCTACTTGAGGTTGCTGAGCGCTTTCTCAATCGCCGATGTCAGATCCTTCGAATCCGGTTCGACTTCCGAATCAAACCGCGCGATTATTTTTCCGTCCGGCCCGACCAAAAACTTCGTGAAATTCCAGCCAATCTCCCCGCCCGTCTTCGGATTCGCCGACTTGTCCGTCAGGAACGCGTAAAGCGGCGTGATGTCGCTGCCTTTCACGGAAACCTTCGCCATCATCGGAAACGTCACGTGATATTTCGACGTACAGAACGTTTTGATTTCCTGGTTCGTTCCCGGTTCCTGAGCGCCGAAATTATTCGCGGGAATGCCTACAATCACGAAGCCGCGGTCTTTGTATTTCTCGTACAACGCCTCCAGCCCCGCATACTGCGGCGTAAATCCGCAGCGGCTCGCCACATTCACCAGCAGAACCACCTTCCCCTTGAAAGAGGCCAGCGGCGTGGCCTGCCCTTCAATCGAATTCAACGTAAAGTCGTACACTGTCTTTTCGGCTGCCATCAGCGTCGTCCCCAAGAGTGCCAGTAGCACAAACAGCTTTTTCATCTTCGTCTCCCGATTTGAGTTTGCGCGGAATCTGAGAAATTTTGGAATCGTCATCTGGCCGCTCTTCCCATAGATGGGCCGGAACAATCATAGGCTACCTGCCCGGCGATGCCCACTTTCTTGCCGGTCAATTCCAGGTAAAATTCTTGCCTGCCGGCAAATACGGGCTACTGCAGCAAAAACACGCTCACGCTCTGTCCCGGTACACGCAGCTTCATCGTCTTTCCCGCCAGTTCCGCCTGCCCCGGCCCGAAAATCGCCGTCGCGTTCGTGACTTCCTTCGCGGGAGTGTCCTGCAGTGGCACTGCAATCTCCCGCGCGCCCTCGCCCGCGTGAAACGCAACGACAATCCTTTCTTCGTCACTTTCCCTCATGAACACATAGGTCGCGTCATCCGACACAAAGCTCCACAATTTTCCGCGCCGCAACGCGGGATGCTGTGCTCTTACCGCCAGCAGCGCGCTCACATAGGCGTGGATATCTTCCTGCTCGCGCGTGCGTCCCGTCTTCGTAAACGCGTTCTGCGCATCCTCCGTCCATCCGCCGGGAAAATCCCGGCGGTTGTCCGGATCGCGCCCGCCCGGCATCCCGATTTCGTCGCCGTAATACAGTTCCGGGATTCCACGCACGGTAAATATCAATCCAAACGCCAACTTCAGCCGTGCGGGCGTCCCCTCCGGCGTTCCCGCCAAGCGCGTCGTGTCGTGGTTCCCGAAGAAGGGCACCAGAAATTCCGGATGCGGGTACAGCGAATCCTGCCGCAGGATGTTCGTCAGTCTTCCAACTGGCGCACCCTTCAGCAAAACATCGCGCAGCGTGAAATAAAGCGGAAAATCAAACGGTGTTGTCAGTTGCGTATCGATCCCGTCCCAGCCTTTTCTCCCGCCCTGGTAAAACGAGGTTACCGTGGGATCGGGATGAAACACTTCGCCGATTGTCGAAAGCCGCGGGTAAATTCTCCTCAGCCCCATGTGCCACTGCTCCCAAAACTCCCGCGAAACATACGGAAACGTGTCAATCCGGTAGCCATCGAGTCCCGTCGTCTCCGCCCACCAGATGCTGTTCTGCGCCAGATATTCGACCACCGCCGGATTTTCCGTGTTCATGTCCGGCAAAATTCCCGCGAACCACCCCTCCGTCACACTCCGCCGCAACTGTGGCGGCGTGTGCGGGTCCACAAGCGACTCGAACGCATCGTTGGTAATCTCCTTCTTTTCCGACAGCCCGTAAAACGACCCTTTTAGCGGCGAGGCCGCCGTCAAATGGTGCTCGGGCGTTCCGTGAAACCAGTCCGGCATCGGCGGATGCGCCGCCCAAGGATGGCGCGGCCCCACGTGATTCGGCACCACGTCAAACAAAACTTTCATGTGCTGCTTGTGCGCCGCCTGCACGAATTGCTGATAATCCGCCAGCGTGCCCAAGTGCGGATCCACGGCATACAAATCCGTCGCGCCATACCCATGGTAATCTTGCGCGGCGCCGTTCTTTACAATCGGCGTCAGCCACAGAGTCGTCACTCCCAGGTCCTTCAAATAATCCAGGTGCTGCTCGACGCCGCGTAAATCTCCGCCGTGGTATGCCCGCGGCTTGCCGCGATCGTGCGACCCGGGAAATTCAGCCGGCTCGTCGTTCAGCGGATCCCCGTTCGCAAAGCGGTCCGGCATGATCAGATAAATCACGTCATCCAGCGAAATCCCCTGATTTCTGCCAAGGATCTGCTTCCGCGCTGCGATCGGCAATTCAAACGTAGTCTCTCCATGAGCCGTCGTGATCCTGCAAACCGCCGTGCCAGTGTGCAACTCCGGCCCCAGTTTCAGCCACACGAACAGGTAATCCGCGTCGTCGCTCGATTCCGTCCGGCCGACAACTACGTCACGAAGATTGCAGCTCACATGCGTCGCCCGCAAATTCTTCCCCGAAAGCAGCAGCATCACTTCCGGCGTCAGCCCCACCCACCAGTTCGGCGGCTCCACTTTTTTCACCGCGGGGGCGTCTGAGTTTGTGTTCTCCTGTCCCCGTAGCGAGATTCCGTACAGCATCCCAAGAATCAAAATCAACCCAGTCGCCACTCGAACCCGGGTGCCCCAGGTGCCGGTGTCGCACCTGGGGTCTTCTCCGCCAGACACGGAACACAAACCACGAATCACGTCTCTCCTCCTACTCCCCTTCGCGAAATACCAAATGCCCAAACGCCTCCGGCACATGAAAATTCGGCGCCGGTGTCAACGTCGGACTCCATGCTGAATAAAATCTCGGCTCAACTTTTCCTTCTACTCGAAAGAAATTGACCCGCCAGCTCCGCTTCGGATCAAACGCCGGCGTCAAGCTCCGCATCGGCACGGCCAGTTCCGCTATCCAGGTTCGCGCCGTTGCATGCTGCACAACGCGCCGTCGCAAACCGCTGTGCAGCTCTTCTTTTTCACCGCGTACAATATTCAAATCAATCCAATATCCGTTCGGGCTTACTTCCAGTTCCTTGTACGCACGCGCGTCGCCCGCATCCGGCTGCAGAAACGCTTCGGCCACGTCACGCTCCCACAGCTCGCCGCGCCATCCGTCCGCCCGCGCATCGGGAAAGACATGCAGGTCCCGGTATCGCGCCAAGAACCGCAGAAACAGCGTCTGCTCACTCCACAGCAGCCGCACTTCCGTCGCGCGTTGCGGGTCCGCCTGCTCACCTCGCCAATCACGATCAAATCGAATCGCCGGTGTCCGCTTCCACCAAGCCTTCTCCGGAAATCCGGCCTCCTCCACACGTTCTTCCAGCAGTAAGGCATAAGCCGTAGGCAACTCACCGAATTGCGAATCCGTTCCGCTATTCATCGCCCAAATAGTGTAGTCCACGACGCGCCCGTTCTTCCCATCCTTCCCGTTGCAAAGCTCGGGCCGTTCACTACGTTATCCTCCCGCCTATTCGGCCAGCAAACTCTTTGCGCACTTCGCCACACTACCGCCCAGCCGCACCGAGCCCTGCATGCTAACATCCGCTCTGGAGCTATTCCCGAAGGAGAAAACCTGTGGAAACCCGTCGCACCACCGTTGCCGATCGCAACGTCCAGGTTCGCACCGATCCCACGCGCCGCAATCCGGCCGATTTTCAATTTGTACAATTTCATCTCGAAGCCGGCGTCGCCAGAATGACCCTCAATCGTCCCGAGCACAATCTCCTCAACGAAAGCATGCTCCGCGAATTGATCGACGGCATCGCCCACGCCGGCGAGCGCCCCGATGTGAAACTCATCGTTCTTGATTCCGCTTGCAAGGTTTTCTGCGGCGGCATTGACGTCGGCGAGTACACCACCGATCGCGTATTTCAAATGCTCGATGCTTTTCACTCCGTATTCGTCGGCATCCTCGAGACCTCGAAGCCCGTCGTCTGTGTGATCAACGGCCCGGCTATCGGCGGCGGCGCGGAGCTTGCCGCGTTCGGCGATCTGGTTATCGCCACGCCGAAAGCCCGCTTTGCTCAGCCCGAAATCACCATCGGTGTTTTTCCTCCGCTCGCGTCCACGATTCTTCCGTTCCTCGTCGGCCCCAAAGTCGCGCTTGAACTCGTTCTTCTCGGCGAGCCCGTCACCGCCGAACGCGCCCTCGATCTCGGCATCGTCAATCGCCTCGTTCCCGAAGCGCAGCTCGAAGCCACAGTCAGCGATCTCTGCGCGCGCATCGCAGGCCACTCCGGCCCTGTGCTCACCATGGCCAAGAAAGCCATCCTCGGCGGCATGGGTCTCTCTCTCCGCGACGGCCTCCGCAATTCCATGAACATCTTCCTCAACGAACTCTACCGCCTCGAAGATTCCCAGGAAGGCCTGCGCGCCCTCAGCGAAAAGCGAAAACCCAACTGGAAAAATCGCTAGCCACGCTACGCAAATTTGTGGCTGTCCGGGGCAACTCTAAAAGATGGCAAATTGCAGTTTCCCTTTCGGATCGCCGGAAAGATTGATAACCCGGTATTCTCCAAGGGCAAGGGCGGTCAGGACGTAGACGCTGTACAAAACCTCATTGAGGGAAGATGCCCGGCAGCTCCGGACGAGTGCTCGGCAAATCGGAGCGATCACTAAAGCAATTCAAAGTGTGCGGGATTTAACATCGCCAACGAAAGAGCGGCTCGCTTCAGGCAAACCTGACCCGCCTTCTCAATAAACCTTATAAGGCCGCAAAAAGATTCAGGTATTTTCCGGTAGCCATCCCCGGTATTCACCCGATAGACATCTGCCATGCCTCAGCTATCGTTCAGGCCGACCAACAGGTCGGCTGTCAGCTTGTGAGGATGCTTCTGCCGTACCCGGCCGCGAATTCTTCACAGCGCACGCAGGCTTGCGCACGTCGTTGTGAGGCCCCCTTTAGCTTCGGTAACAAATTCGGGGAATTCCCCGCGGAGATGGCTATGTTTATACCAACTCTCAAACATCTACCGGCCCTAGGCCTGCGAGTGCTCGCGCTCCTCACCATCTCGCTGGCCGTAATCACCACTCAAGCATCAGGCGCGACTAATCAAAAGCACTTCTTCTGGGCTGCAGGGCAGGCACCCAACCCCAGTTCGGTTTCGAACGACCTCATTTACCACGGCGGAAATGCCGGGGCGGGCGCCATCGGCGTCGAGACCACGCCGGCGATCTATCTGATCTTCTGGGGGCCCGATTGGGCGAACGGTTTCACGACCACGGACGCCAACGGTAAGCAGTACACCAGCCAGCAATTACAAAACTACGTGACCTCGTTTTTGACCAATCTTGGCGGCACGTCCTGGGCGGCCATCCAAATGGAATACTGCAACATCGCTGCCGCAGGGACCACCAGTTGCGTCAGCGCCAACGGCAGTGGGTATGTCACCAACCCAAGAAAACAACTCAAGGGTGTATGGACCGACTCGACGCCGGTTCCGAGCGACATCATCGCCCTGGGCTTGGCTGAAAATGTTGCCGATGATCCGCTCGCCATGGAAGCGATCCGCGCCTCCGGACACTTCGGCTACAATCCGCAGGCGACGTACATCATCCTCACGCCGCCAACGTCCATTGCCACCGGGCAGCCGGTCTATTGCGGCTACCACACGCAGACGAACAGCGTGGATGGCCTCGGCAATCCCTATCGGCTGCAATACGCCTTCATCCCATTTCTCAACATGAACTGGCCGGGCCTCGGCACCAGCGGTTGTGGGATGAACTCCGTGAACGCGATCAGCGATGACTTCGGCCATGGAATCTTCGATGGCTACAGCATCGTCACCGGGCATGAGTACGCGGAAGCGGTCACCGACCCGGACAATTTTGCAACCGTTCAGGACGGCTGGAACGACGCCCAGGGGAACGAGAACGGCGACAAGTGCGCGTGGAAGGGCCTCGGCAATGTGCCGATGGATAATCATACCTCGTTCGCCGTGCAACCCCTGTGGAGCAATAAAGCCTTCGACGTGACCGGCGACGGTTGCGTGCGCTCTGCCCCGACCAATCCGCACGCGATGCCTGCTGCAGGCATCGTGCCGCCTGCGGTTGATATCTGCATGACGCTCGGCGTTTGCCCGCCGGGTGTCGCAGCGGGGCAGCCCATGCCCATCAACATGACCTATTTCGGCGGACGCGTTCAGGTGAACCCGAAGATCTACCTCGTCCTTTGGGGATGGGGACAGCCGAACGCCTTCGACCACACATCCGTGGGTAACCCGGCTAGCGATCCGGACGGCGCAGGGGCGCTGATGACCAGATTCGTTTCAGCCATGGGCGGAACGACGTGGGGAGATATTGCCACGCAATACTACCAATCCAATTACAATGGCAACTATTCGAACATCGGCAACCCGAAGCAGCAACTCGCCGGGGTGTGGCACGATAACACCAACCCGATTCACGACAATCTGGCCCCCATTGACCTTGCGCACGAAGCCGCCCGAGCGGTTCAATTCTTCCACGCGACCGACTTGGCCGATTCCAATTTCGTCATCGCTACACCGCAGAAGTTCAACGACGCAGGCTTCAATCAAAGCCAATACTGCGCCTGGCACGACTACACGACACCGACGGGTTATCCCGGCGTGCAACAGGGCATCGCGTTCACCAACATGCCCTATGTGCTGAACGCGGGCGGCAGCTGCGGAAAGGACTTCGTCAATCCTGCGCCCACGGGAGATGTGGACGGCGTCACCATCGTGCTCGGCCACGAGATCGCGGAAACTCTTACCGATCCGGGCGCCGAGTCGTCAACCGGCTTGGTGCAAAACGGCGGCTGGTTCGATTACCAGAGCTGGGAGATCGGCGACAAGTGCGCGTGGGTCGGCGACGGTTTGCAGATTCCCGGCGCGGCGTTCAACATGATCGGCAACGACGGTCGCGCGTACCCGGTGCAGACTTTGTGGAGCAATAAGAGCCTAACCGGAATCGGTTACTGCTCCCAGGGCTTCTGAAACGCATTTCTGCGATCACCCGGTCTTGTCCTGAGCGAAGTCGAATGTTCCGCTCAAGCGATCGGACCGGGTTGAATCCCACCCTGCGTTTTCGGCGCGGTGCAAGTGTCACGCTGCCACGCCTCTTTTCGCCAAGGACTTCGGGCAGTTGCCCGGCGCATCAATCCCCCGCCAGAACGCGGGGGCCAATCACTCAGTAGTTTTTTGCGAGGTGCTCGCGCAGACGGCTGATCCGGAAAGTGGCATCGGCGGTCTCGATTTGCAGAAGGAGTTGAGTGGCGGCCAATTGGTTGTGGAAGTCGAACGCCGCGGAAGTGTCCGGCGCCGCAACCAGTTGAAGATTCTTGTCGATCTGTTTGTTTTCTTCTTCGAGGGACTTGAGTTTAGCCTCCTGCACCATGACACAATCCACCAACTGCTGCCGAAGGATCTCCATCTGCCGCACGACGTCGTTCTCCTCCACTTTCTTCCATTCGTCGTGCGCTTCGACGGCGCGATCCAGATGCCTGTTGATGGCCCGGCTGGCGAGATTGTAGCTGACGGAGACCTGCCCATACGGCTGCGCACCCTGGGCAACCGGATTCACCTGCTGATGGACGCCAACGGTGAGGGCGACATCCCAATTATTCTGCCGGCTCAGTTTATCCAGGACTCTCTGCGCGCCCTCCTCGCTGCTCTGTTTTTGCGCGACCAGTTCTTTCAACGGTTGATCGCTCAGCGGCGGAACATAGATTGCCGACACCTTCAAGCGAGTGTCGGCGCGGTCTGCCTCCAGCTTGATCTTTGTGGTCTGCAAGGTGAAGAGCATGAGTTGCGTGGTATTCTGGGCCTCCAGCATCTTCACGGTCTGCGCGATCAGCGTGTCCAGTGATTTCGAAGCCTGTTCGATCAGCGTGAGCCGGTTGAGGAGGGCTACTTTCTCCAGGCTGGGCAGCGCGTATTGGATCTCCTGCTGGGCTCCCGCGGTGGCCTTGTAGAGTTCGCAGTTTTTGCGGGCGACATCCATGGTCAACTCGGCTTTCCTGACATCGGAAAGACCCAGCGTGGCGCCCCCAACCAGTTGCATGGGCAGCCCGGTTTCGGGTTGCGTGAAGCCTGCCGTGGCTGTCGGCGTGCGCAGCAGATTTCGTTGCGCTTGCGCCTCTTCCATCACGTACGTGCAGTAGGCCTGCTGATCTTGTTGGCCTCTCGTGATCGCGGGGGCGGCACAGAGCAAACCTGCAGCCAGTATGGATTTCCAGGGATTCCTGATCATTGGGTTCTCCTCAGAACAATAGCGGCTTGCGGCCGAGGAACACGGTCTTGGACTTCGCGGATTCCGGGCGGTCGAGATTCATCTGCATCAGGAATCCTCGAATATTGGTCTTGAAGATGGGATGAATGGCCGTCTCTTCGCCGGCGAATACGTGGTTCACCGTGCCGACTTTGCGGCACGCGAACATATTGAGGTAGCAGTCGTAAACCGGACGCCCGGCTTCCGCGCTGGCCTGATTGTCATAAGGAACGAAAGCGAAGTATAGCGTCTGACCCCCGGCTGCGTTGAGATAGTAAGGGCTTTGTTTGGCGGTTTGAATGGCTTCCCGTAACCGGTCGATCTGGCGCGACTCTTCCTGCAATTGCTTATCGGCGACGTTGATGGCCACGTCGAGCTGGGCGGCTTCGGAGCGCAGTTCCGCCTGCTTTTCGAGCACGTCGAGCGAATCCGTGCCCGTCGTGTTCTTCTGCAGGACGCTATCCGTCAGTAGCACCTCGGCTATTTTGCTGTCCGTGTAGGCGTTCTCTGCCTGGTTCAGCGCGGACAACTGGGTGGCTGCGTCGCCTTTTGTGATCAAGCCGGCGGCCAGGTCTTTGTTGATGTGCGACTCGACTTCCTTGAGCTGCTTGAGGACTGTTAGCGTTTTCACGTTGTCGGCCTGCTTCTGCGTGTCGAGTGCGGCGAGTTGGGGGCCGATGGCGTGGTTGTGCGTCCGCTCGCGGGCGATCGCCGCTTGAAGCTGAGGCTCAAGCGCCAACAGCGCCGCCCGGTGCTTCTTCATCTCGGCAATGCTGCTTTCCAGTTTCTGCGAATCTACCTTCAGGTCTTCGATGGTCTGCTGGCTGGTCACCAGCTTTTGCCGGAAGTCGAGGCTTTTCTCGTCGACCGCGGAAAGGATGATCGGCGCGGCCCAAGAGTTGCTCACCGCATAAAAGCCCATCACAAAGGCATAAGCAAGGATCCCGCCGAGCACCAGATACAGCACGGTTATGGCAAAGACGCGGTAAAGCGAAATCACAATTTTGTAATGGAATGATTGCCCGGGTGGAGCTTTCTTCGGTTGTGCGGGCGGACTATCAGCGGTCAGGGCTGGCAAGAAGCACCTCTTGTTCTTCTTTGGTTCGCGTTCCCCAATCTGCGGAATCCATCGTACACAGGGCCAGCGGCGTCAGGAACAAGCTGCTCACTAACGACCAGGCGACATAAGCTCCAAATACCAGCGGATGGGCCAGCGCTTCTCGCGCGCTGTATTTCTTGATCACCCAGGTCAGTACGGCCCCGATTCCAAGAGCTGTCAGCAGGGGCAGCGGCCCCGCCCAGGCCAGCGGGTCCGAAGAGAGCATCGTTACGGCGACCAGAAAGGCGACGAGTGCGCCAAGCGGCGTCAGCACCAACGTGAATACCGTGTTCGGGTGCAGTTTCCACACGTGTTGCGGAAGTGTCCGAAGCGTGTAGAAAAAATCACGCACGATGCTTCGGCGCCACCGGAGTTGCTGTTTGAAAAGGACGGAGAGAGTGTTCGGGACGGTGGTCCAGCAAAGAGCGTCATTATTGATATACGTCCCGTAACCGCGTAGCAGCGTCTGGTGGGTCAGGAACCTGTCCTCGCCCTGATTCACCGGAATGCCGAACCAGTTCCGCGCGCGGATCGCGGGCTCGATCTCCAGCAGCAATTCGCGCCGGATGGCAAACAGGCATCCGCTGATACAGCAGACGCTGCGCGTCCAATTCTCGGGAATTTTGTAAAGCTGAAACGCCGAGTAGTAGATGACCGCCTGAATGCCGGTGATTACGCTGTCGTTCGGATTCCGGACCCCCACCCTGCCACCCACCGACCCGATTCGCGGCTCTGAGAAGCAGGCGGTGAGCTCGCGAATCGCGTCCTTGTGGAAAATGCAATCCGAATCGATCGAGATGATGATGTCGGCGGAGGAATGCTGAAGCGCGTTGCAGACCGTGCGTGCCTTTCCGCTATTGACCGTGTTCCGGCCGGTGCGGATGCGAATGTTGGTGAAATCACGCTGGGCTTTGAGCACCCACTCGTAGCTGTCGTCGACGGAACAGTCGTCCTGCGCGATAACTTCGAACTTCTCGTTCGGATAGTTGCACTTGCTGATGCTTTCGATGGTCTCGTATACCGTCCTGCCCTCGTTGAAGCAGGGCATCAGAACGCTGACCGTGGGTTGGTAGCTGTAGTCCTTTTGGATTTTTGTGCTGGGGAACGATAGCTTCAGGATGATTCCCATCAGGTACTTGACGACGGAAATCAGCAGGCAAAGGACCATGACGAGCCAGAGAAGTATCGGGGCCATTATTGCAACGCCTCCCGAGGCACATCGCTCATCGAGGTTTCGAGAACTTCAACGATTGTATACCGAGTTCGATTGCTCGGGACGCTGCGGCGCGAGGATTGTTTCCATCATCTCGAACTCGCGCTATGCCACTCGCGAGAAAATCCTCAGCGGGATGCACCAACGTACAGTTGTGCGGACAGGTCGGGGTACAGTTAGCGTGTTGGAAACAATTTCGCGTTATTGACCCGGAATAAACCTACGCTTCGTTCGTATTTGTTAGCATCCCCTTGCCCGGAAAAATAAATCGTCTTGCATGCGCGAAGAAAAGAAACTAACTCGCGCAGCGCGTGACTCTACAGTGAAACCGAATCAGTGAACATCATCTCCAGATAGTAAGCGGCAAACCGTTTCGATTTGTACCTGGACGAAGCACTCACTCCCCGGAGGACGCCTTGACGAATTCCCTTTCGAAAACATTGACCGCCGCACTTTTCTCGGCAGTGGTTCTGCTTGCCGGCTGTTCCAGCGCCGGCACCAGCACCCAGAATCCGCCGGGTGGTGCGCCACCGCCGACGTCGCCAGCGTTTTGGGATGCCAGCAATATCCCCGCGGCGAAGAACGTGATGATGTTCAAATTCCTGAATCGCACCAACGGTCAATTTCCCGACAGCCAGGTTTTTTGGAGCGTCAAGATCAACGGTGTCACGGAAACACATTCCATCGCCGAGCAGCAGTTTTTCGATATGCCGGCCAACTCTTCGGGAAGAATCTATGTTTACCTGGGAAGCGTGGGTAACAACTCAAACAATTACTACGATTTCCTCGAATACACCATTGGCCCGACGCAATTCAATGGCAATACCACGCGGGTCGACGCCTTCGGCATCAAGCTGGCCATAAGACTGCACTGTGCCGATGGCTTTGAAACTACGGTCGGAGAGAGCCCCGCCACGTTCGCAGAAGACCGTACGGCTACATTCGCGCGCTTTGCCGCCGCGGTTCCTGCGGAATTCCAGCAGTTGGCAACAGTCCAGGCTCCGTACAGAATCGTCAACCCTGGTGCTGGAGGATTCGACAGCGGCGGGCAATACCAGAATTATTACAGCGCGTATATCGATGAAATCTGGTCGACCAACGGGCTCACGATTCCGAAGGCGGGACCAAACGGAAGCGGGTTGGGTTCCTACCCTGACCTTTCTGCCGCCATCTACAGGCATACCGCGGCTGCCGGAACTTTTTCTCCCACTGGCCAGCTTCTCGACAAAACCATGTGGGCGAACAGCCAGAATTTCTATCTGCAGGCACCCGCGAATTACTACGCAAAATTCTGGCACGATAACGCGATAAACGGCTTGGCGTACGGATTTCCTTACGACGATGTGGGCGGATTTTCCTCCTATATTTCTCGCCAGAATCCCCAATACATGCTCGTTGCCATCGGTTGGTAAGGAAAGGGGCCTGAACATGAGCAAACGTGTTTTCTTACTGGTAGCGACAGCATTTGTCATACTCTCCGGATGCGGATCCGGCACGATGAGCAGCTCCACCGGGCCAACGCAGAATCCGCCACCAGCGGCGGCAAAGAGTGCCAAGCGCGGCGTCGCTTATGATCTGGCGTCGCCAGCCGACCTGGCGGCCCTCTCCCCGGGAGTGAGTTGGTGGTACAACTGGAGTCCGAACCCTAACTCTGGGGTCCCTACGGACTACGCCACGCGCTATTCGATGGATTTCTACCCAATGCTGTGGAATGGAAACTACGACGCCGTCGCTGTCGTGTCGTTCTTAAAGTCCAATCCCAACATCAAGTACATGTTGGTGATGAACGAGCCAAACCTGACGAGCCAGGCAAACCTCACGCCTCAACAAGCTGCGCAGATTTGGCCGGGATACGAGTCCATTTCCGCTCAAACCGGCGTAAAGATTGTCGGGCCCGCCATCACTTGGGGCACGATGTCGGGCTATCAAGACCCCGTGGTGTGGCTGGACGCCTTTTACCAAGCCTACCAGGCGGCCAACGGAGGCCGCGATCCGCAGATCGATTATCTGGCGTTCCACTGGTACGACTACGGGTTGTCAAACCAATTGGACCGCTTGGACAAGTACAACAAACCGATTTGGGTAACGGAGTTTGCAAACTGGCACAGCCAGAACGACGGCTCCGAGATAACTACCTTGGCGGAACAGGAATCACAGATGACCAACATGGTCGCAACCTGTGAGGCTCGCGCCGATGTTTTCCGCTATGCATGGTTTACGGGACGCCTCGATCCCGACCCGCATTTCTCGAGCCTGCTCGGTGCGTCCGGCGAGCTCACCGGCCTGGGCCAGACCTATCTTTCGCTTCCCATGCAATAAAATCTGGCCCTCTGTTGCGGTGACTTGATTCCGTCCTGTGTCCGCACGCGGCGGAACTTACGATTGTCGATGAGTGGCAGCCGCAAAGCCAAATCGCGGCCAATTCCGCCTTGATTGACACTGTTCCCCTCGCCTCGTAAACTGATTTGGACATTCCGCAGGCAAGGGAAGTGGGGAAGTGCCGTGTAATTCGGCCGCGGTCCCGCCACTGTGTTCGGCTTCGTCGCCGAAAGCCAGGTCACCCTCCCTAGCCGCCGTGGTTGGGCCTACTTCGCGAGAGGGTACGCCTCCAGCACGAACCCGGCTTCTCGCCGGTTTTTTTTGTTTTCAAGGCTGTCGGGCACTCTCGTCAGGGGAAATTCGTGCAGCAAAGTTTGGTCAATGCCATGCGTCGCGCCCGCCTTTTCGGCGTTGCCGTAGTTCTGCTCGGCGCCTTGCCCGTCCGCCCCCAGTCGTCCATGCCCGCGCCTGCGTCTTCCGCGTCGCCGGCCATGCGCGAAGTCGTCGACGAAGCAGGCCGCACCGTTCGTGTCCCACAGCTTGCCTCGCGAATCGTCTCTCTCGCGCCCAGCCTGACCGAAACCCTATACGCCCTCGGCGTTCAGGACCGCCTTGTCGGCGTTACCGACTTCTGCGACTATCCTCCCGACGCGCAAAAGAAAAGGAAAGTCGGCGGCATTGTCAATCCCAACCTCGAAGAGATTGCCGCGCTCCACCCTGATCTCGTTCTCGTTACCAAGGAAATCAATCGCCTTGAGACCGTCCGGGCTCTCGACGCCCTCGGCATCCCCGCTTACGCCACACATTCCCGCAACATTGAAGACATTCTCTCCAGCACGCAGAAACTCGCCGACCTCCTCGGCGTCCCCGAAACTGGTAAGTCCCTCGCCGCCGACCTTCAGGCTCGCCTCGCCGCGCTCCACGCCAAGCTCGAAGCGCTCCCGCCCAGCCGCGTTCTCTTTGTCGTCTGGACGCGTCCGCTCATCTCCATCGGGAAAAATACCTTCATCGCCGATGCACTCCGCAGAGCCGAAGCCACAAGTATTGTGGACGCCACGCAAGACTGGCCGCAGATGAACCTCGAAGAAGTCGTCCGGCTGCAGCCCGATTACCTGGTCTTCGCCGCATCGCATCCGGATTCCGCCGTGCGCGATTTTGAAGCTCTCTCGGTGCTGCCTGGTTGGAAGTTGCTCGATGCCGTGCGCAATCGCCACTTCGCGGTCATCAGCGACGCCGTGAATCGTCCCGCCCCCCGCATCGTTTCCGCAATCGAAGACCTCGCGCGCCAGCTTCATCCCACCGCCTTTCAGGAGGCCGCGCCTGAAAAGCCCGCGGCCCCCGCGCCGGTTCCGTCGAATCCCCCCGCGGCAGCGCCGGTCCACATGACTCTCAACGCGCAGCCATTCGCGGTGGAGCTTGCATGCGCCCGCTGACTCTGTCTCGCCTCCTTGTCCGCTGCGGGATCCTCGCGCTCATTCTCTTTGCTGTCGTTGTCGTCGCCATGAAACTCGGCGCGGTCCAGGTTTCTCTCTACGGCCTCGGCAAGGATCTCATCAGCCTGCTTCTTCATCGCACCAGCTCTCTTTCCAGCGACTACGGCATGATTGTCCTCGGCATCCGCTTGCCGCGTATTCTTCTTGCGGTTTTCGTCGGCGCTTCTCTTTCTGTGGCCGGCGTCAGCTTCCAGGCCCTGCTTCGCAATCCTCTCGCCGATCCGTACGTGCTTGGCGTTTCTTCCGGCGCCGCTCTTGGGGCAATCGTCGCGCTCATCGTGGAGGCTCGTCTCGATCTGACTCCCGAAATGGCCGGGTTGATTACTCCTGTAGGCGCGTTTCTCGGCGCCGCCGTCACGATCGCGGCCGTCTACATCCTCGGGCGACGCGATGGGCAGATTGACAGCACAACTCTCCTGCTTGGCGGCATCATCACTGCTTCGTTTCTACAGGCGGTCATCATGTTTCTGATGACCACGCTCTCCGGCAACAATCTTCGCGGCAGCGCGTTCTGGTTCATGGGTGATCTTTCCACACCACAGCCCCGCAGCCTGCTCTACTTCCTATCGTTCGGCTTCATCATTGCCGCCGGTGCGATTTACACCACCGCCTCCGATTTGAATCTTCTACTTGCCGGTGAAAAGGAAGCCATGCATCTCGGTGTGGACGTGCCACGCGTCCGTATCGTTGTTTATATCGCCGCATCTATCCTGACGGGCCTCGCCGTGAGCGTCAGCGGCACCATCGGCTACGTCGGCCTTCTGGTTCCCCATGTCATGCGCCTCATCTTCGGCTCCGACCATCGCATGCTCATTCCGGCATCGGCACTCGGTGGCGCGATTGCGCTGGTACTCGCGGACACTCTCGCGCGCACGGTCACTTCGCCCACCGATTTGCCCGTCGGCGCCATGACCGCTCTCGCGGGCGCGCCGCTCTTTATCTATTTGCTTCGCAGGAGAATCGCATGACCAGCGCGCTGCGTCACCCGCTTCCTGGAGACGCCTCGCGCGCCACCCCCGACGTTCGCCTCAGTGTCGAGCAAGTCAGCTACGCCTACGCGCCCAATCCCTCGCAAGCACCGCTTTTCACGCTCGAAGCGATGAGCTTCCAGGCCAAGCCCGGTGAACTTGTCGCCGTCCTCGGCCCTAACGCAAGCGGCAAATCCACGCTCCTCAAGCTCATCTCTGGAGCACTCCAGCCCCTCTCCGGCCGCATTTTCCTGAATGGTTTTGAAACCCATTCGCTTCCCGTCAAAACGCGCGCGCAACGCATCGCTCTCGTTCAACAGGAAAGCCGCCTGCTTTTTCCGTCGCGCGCCTGGGAATTCGTCATGCAGGGCCGCCATCCCTATGGCGGCGGCCTGCGCTTCGAATCCGAGGAAGACATTCTCATCGCCAACAACGCGCTCGCGCAGGTTGGTGCCACGGAACTCGCCGACCGCTGGATGGACAAAATCTCCGGCGGAGAAAAGCAACGTGTCATTCTCGCTCGCGCCTTAGCTCAGCAACCGCTTCTGCTGCTTCTCGATGAGCCGACGCTGCACCTTGACATCGGCGCCCAGGTGGACCTTCTCGAATCCCTGCGCCGCCTCGCCGCGCAAAATCGCTACACCGTTGTCGTCGTCACCCACGAACTCAATCTCGCGGGAGAATACGCCGACCAGGTTGTGCTGATGCACCGGGGTAAATGCCTTCGCGTTGGTCCGCCGGCAACGGTACTCCAGCGCGAAATTCTCGAACAGGTTTTTCAAGCGCCGCTTTCCGTGGAGATAACTCCCTCCGGCCGGCCGCGCGTAACGCTTTTTACGAGTAAATAGAAGTTTTCTCGCCAACCCCAACCCGGAGGCCTTTCGCCTCCGACATCCTTTAACCCGCAGCGGGCTTTGCCCCACCACTTCAACCGCGGACTTCGTGCTCGGGAAGACGGTGCAACACCGTCGCCGCCGCGCGACTGTAAGGCGAATGTATGGCTCGCCAGCCACTGTAGCCAGTTACCGCTACGGGAAGGCAGCGAGTGAACTCAGTAGCGGCAGGCTTTAGCCTGTCACCTACACTCAGAGTTCCTTTTCGCCAAGCCAGGAGACCGGCGAAGTCTGCAGCCTGTGCAAGCCTCTTTGCACCGGTCAACCTTCAAGCTCCCGCGCGTGAGGGAGCGGAGGAACCATGAAAAACATAATCGCCGTACTTTCCTTTCTCACCCTATCTTTTAGTTCCGTAGTCAGCATCAAAGCCGCACCGCAATCCCAAAGCAATAACGCGCATCTCTCCGGCACGCTCACCGATCCATCCGGCGCGCCTGTCTCTGAGGTTCAGATCACCTCGCAACCTGAATCTTCCTCCGCAAGCCAGCCAATTTCCGTCGCGTCTTCCGCCGACGGTTCGTACTCCGCCTCCCTGCCCGCTGGCCGCTATCGCCTGCGCTTCTCTCGCGCTTCCTTCGCCACGCGCGAAATCGCTGTCACCCTGTCGCCGGGCGAATCGCGTGTCCTGAATCTTCGCCTCGACCTCGAACCGCTCTCGTCCAGTGTCATCGTCACCGCGCAATCATTTCCCACAACTGCGCAGCAAACCACTGCGCCCACCGACGTCATCTCCCGTGAAACCATCGACGAGCGCCAGGCCGTTTCCCTGCCGGAGCTTCTCGAGTTTTCGCCCGGCATCGCCGTTGGCCGCACCGGGCCCTTCGGCGGCACCGCCTCCATTTTCCTGAACGGCGGCAATTCTAACTTCACCAAGGTGCTTGTCGACGGCACGCCCATCAACCCTCCGGGCAGCAGCGTGGATTTCTCCAGCCTCACCACCGAAAACATCGACAAGGTGGAAATCGTGCGCGGCGCCGAAAGCGCGATCTACGGCAGTGATGCCGTCTCCGGCGTTATCCAGCTCTTCACACACCGTGGCGATACTCACGTCCCCGCCTTCAGTGCCTACTCCGAAGGTGGAAATTTTTCTTCCGGAAGGGGCGGCGCGGATCTCAGCGGCATCATCGGCAAATTCGATTATTCCGCCGCGGCCGCCTATTTCCAGACCGACGGTCAGGGTCCCAACGACTATTTCGTGAATCGCACGCTCTCTGGAAATTTCGGCTACTCCTTCTCAGGCACCAACCAGATCCATATCTCGCTCCGCAATAACACCAGCGACGCGGGTATTCCCGGCCCTACGCTGCAGGCCCCGCCGGATCTTTTCCAGGGCTACGGCCAGAAGATTTTTTCCGCCAACGCCCGTTGGGAGTTCACTACCGGCTCCCACTGGCATCACCAGCTCATGGGTACCGACTCATATACTCGCCAGCGGAGCTTTGCCAACCCGGGTGACACGTTTCCGTTCGATTCTGTGCTCAGCTTCAACCGTGCGGCCGTCAATGCGCAATCGAGCTACGTCACGCGCAACTTTATCGCCACGGCAGGTTACCAATACGAAGTCGAAAACGGCGGTATCAACTTTGTTTTGCCCGGACACCTCCGCCGTAACAATCAGGCGGGTTACCTGGACTTCCGATACATACCCATTTCCCGGCTGACGCTCGACTTTGGCGGCCGCGTGGAAGCGAACGACAGCTTTGGCACTCGGGTCGTTCCCCGCATCGGCGGCTCCTACGCTCTGCGCTATGGCAAAGGGTTCTTCGGTGACACGCGGTATCATGCTTTCTATGGTCAGGGCATCAAGGAGCCGCGTTTCGATCAGACGTTCGGAACCGATCCCTGCTTTCCTGGAAATCCCAATCTCAAGCCGGAAGCCAGCAAGGGCTGGACCACGGGCTTCGATCAGAAACTTGCCTCCGATCGCTTGAAGGTTTCCGCCGATTATTTCTACACCCGCTTCTACGACATCATCAGCTTCGCGAACTGCATTCCAGGCGGTCTTTGCCAGGTGGTTCCATCTTGCCCGTTTGGAAATGGCACCTATTTCAACACCGACCTGGCCATTGCTCGCGGCGTCAATCTCGCTTCCGAAGTCCGTCTGAACAAATGGCTCTTCGTCAACGGAAACTACACCTACGACAACTCTCGCGTCCTCAAGTCTCCGAACACCTTCGACCCATCGCTCGAACCGGGCAACCACCTGGTTCGCCGTCCGGTCAACTCCGGATCCTTCGGTCTCAACGTCGCGTACGCCCGCGTGAACTGGAACTTCATTGGCTACTTCACCGGTGCCCGCACCGATTCGAATTTCGTCAATCCGCAGCCCACTAAGGATCCTGGCTACGCCCGCTTTGACATGGCCGTGAAATACAACGTGACCCGCGGATTGTTTGTAACCGCTCGCGCCATCAACCTGTTCGACAAGCAATACCAGGACGCCTTCGGCTACCCCGCCCTGGGCCGTTACTACATGTTGGGCCTCCGCTATGCTTTCGCTGGAAAAAACTGATGTCCGTTCCGGAGCCCATTCTCTTCTGCTGGAGCGGCGGCAAAGACAGCGCCCTCGCGCTGTACACCCTGCTCCAGCAAAACGATGTGCGCATCGCCGCCCTGCTCACCACCGTGACCGAGGGCTACGATCGCATCAGCATGCACGGCGTTCGCCGCGAACTTCTGCGCCGGCAGGCGGAATCTCTCCGCCTGCCGCTGCACGAAGTCTTCATTCCTCCGAAATGCGGTAATCCGCTCTATGAAGCCCGCATGGAAGAGGCTTTGCTCACATTCTTTAAACTGGGCATCCGCCGCGTCGCATTCGGCGACATCTTCCTCGAAGACCTCCGCCTCTATCGCGAAAAAAATCTCGCCCGTGTCGCGATGGAGGCCCATTTCCCCATCTGGAAACGCGATACCCGAGAACTCATCCGCGAATTTCACGCCGCGCGATTTCGCGCGGTAGCCGTCTGCATCGACTCCAAAGTCCTCGACACGACCTTCGCCGGCCGCGAACTCGATGCCTCTTTCTTCGCCGATCTCCCGCCCGCTGTCGATCCCTGCGGCGAAAATGGCGAATTCCACACGTTTGTCTTCGACGGTCCCATCTTCTCGCGCCCCATCGACTTCACCCTCGGGGAATTCGTCCAGCGCGACTCCTTCATCTTCCGCGATCTGTTGCCAGAAAAAGCCCTTAAGGAGGTTTAATTCGAGTTATGTTCCAGGAAAAATCGTCCACTCACGTTTTCGTGCTTCGCGCCATTCTCGCTGCCGTAATGATCATTCTGGCCGCCGCGGTGCGCATCATGCCGCATCCATGGAATTTCACGCCCATCGGCGCCATGGCGATCTTCTCCGGTGCGATGTTCCGAGATCGCCGCGTGTCCTTTCTCTTTCCGCTGGTGGCCCTCTTTGCCGGAGACCTCTTCGTCGGCCTCCACCGCCTCATTCCTGTTGTGTATGCCAGCTTCCTGCTCAGCGTGCTCATCGGCACGTGGCTCGCCAACCGGCGCAGTATCCTCCGCATCGGCGGCGCTGTTTTCCTCGGCGCGCTCCAATTCTTCCTCGTCACCAACTTTGCCGCCTGGAAGGTTTTTGACACCTACCCACACACGCTCGCAGGCCTCGTTGCCTGCTACATCACTGGCCTGCCGTTATTCGGCAACACCCTCGCAGGCGATGCAGTCTACGCCACGCTCTTCTTCGGCATCTTCGCGCTTGCGGAAAAGCTCTTTCCTGCATTGAGTGAGCCTGCGGGACATCCCGCGCATTGAGGAGTCGCGATGGGCGAATCGTGCATTCCTCGCGTCGGTGTCGGTGTCCTGCTTGTGGATGAACTGAATCGCGTGCTGCTCACATTGCGCAACCGCCCTCCCGAGGCAGGTTGTTGGAGCATTGTAGGCGGCAAACTGGATTTTCTGGAGACTCTCGAAGAATGCGCGGCACGGGAGGCGCGCGAGGAGGTCGGTGTCGAAGTCTCCATCCAGTCGTTACTCTGCGTAACCGATCACTGCCTTCCCCAGGAAAATCAGCACTGGGTTTCCCCGGCGTACCTCGCGAAGGTTCGGACCGGCACAGCCGTCAACTGCGAGCCGGAAAAGACTGCGGACGTCCAATGGTTCGCGCTGGATCGCTTGCCTCCCAATCTGACCATGACCGCTCGCAACGCCATTCACGCCTACACTAGCCAACGCCTGCGGCCGGGCTGAGACCCGCCGCGGTGATGCTATAATTCTTGTTTCCCTATGACGAAATTCGCCACAGAATCGGCCATGTCTCCCGAGCTGCTCGCGAAATATGAGCCGGTCATTGGCCTGGAAGTCCACGTCCAGCTCCTCACCAAAACCAAAATCTTCTGCGGTTGTTCCACGCGCTTCGGCGATCCGCCCAACTCCAATGTTTGCCCGGTCTGCCTCGGTCTTCCCGGCACGCTCCCTGTTCTCAACAAACGCGCCGTCGAAATGGCCATGCGCGCGGCTCTCGCGATCAACTGCACCGTTCACGAGCACTCCCGCTTTGCCCGCAAGAATTATTTTTATCCCGACCTGCCCAAGGGCTACCAGATAACGCAATATGAACTGCCCCTGGCCACGGACGGCTGGCTCGAAATCGAAGTCCACGGCGAGAAAAAGCGAATCGGCATCACGCGCCTGCATCTCGAAGAGGACGCCGGCAAATCACTCCACGACGGCTTTCCGCACTCCGACGAGAAAACTTACGTCGATTTCAACCGCTGCGGCACCCCACTCAGCGAAATCGTCTCCGAACCGGATATGCGCACGCCCGACGAGGCTTACGCCTACCTCACCACGCTGCGCCAGATACTTCTCTACACCGGCGTCAGTGACGTCAATATGGAGGAGGGATCGCTCCGTTGCGACGCCAACGTCAGCGTTCGCCGCCGTGGCGCCACGGAATTCGGTACCAAGGTGGAAGTAAAAAATCTCAATTCGTTCCGCTACCTCGCCAAGGCCCTTGAATACGAAATCGAGCGGCACATCGGCATCCTCGAATCCGGTGGCCGCATCTCCCAGGAAACCCGCCTCTGGAATCAAGCCGCCAATCGCACCGATTCGATGCGTTCGAAGGAAAAGGCCCACGACTACCGCTATTTCCCCGAGCCGGATTTGCTGCCCGTCCACGTCAGCCCCGCCTGGCGCGACGAAGTTCTTCGCTCGCTACCCGAACTTCCCGCAGCCAAACGCGCCCGCTTTGTCTCCGCTTATGGCATCACGCCCTACGACGCCGAAGTCCTCACCGGCTCGCAGGAACTCGCCAATTATTTCGAATCGGTCGTGAAAGCAGGCGCTCCCGGTAAGGCCGCCGCCAACTGGATGCAGACGGAACTTCTTCGTCGCCTCAACGATTCCGGCAAGGAAATCACCGTAAGCCCAGTGAAGCCTGCAGCGCTGGGCGAACTCGTCACTCTTGTTGACTCCGGCAAAATTACTGCCGCCGTCGCCAAAAAAGTTTTCGCCACGATGTTTGAAACAGGTCGCTCAGCCACTGAAATCGTCTCCGCCGAAGGCCTCGGCTCGCAAGTCAGTGATGACGCCATAGAAAAGGCCGCCCGAGAAGTCATCGAGAAAAATCCCGACAACGTTGCGAAGTTCAAATCCGGCAACGAAGGCGTCTTCAAATTTTTCGTCGGCCAGGTGATGAAAGCCACCAAAGGCCAAGCCAACCCGCAAGCGGTCAACGACATCGTCCGCCGCCTGCTTTCCTAGTCTTTGTAGCCGCCGCCTTCTGCTGGCCCGCTGCAGGAGGCAGGCGGGCGCCTTGCGGCAAGCGTTGCTCGATCCCGGGTTCTGGAGAACAACCTCATGCTCAAAATCGGCGACAAAGCTCCCGAATTCACCCTCGCATCCGACGGCGGCAAGCAGCTCTCCCTAAAAGACTTCAAGGGCCGCCGCGTCCTGCTCTTCTTTTTTCCGAAAGCGAATACTCCCGGTTGAACGGTCGAAGCGTCCGAGTTTCGTGACGCAAAGAAGAAATACGACGAGCTCAGCGTCTCCGTCCTCGGTGCCAGCGCCGATCCCGTGAAGGACCTGCAGAAATTTAGCGACAAGTGGAAGCTCAATTTCCCGCTGCTCAGCGATCCCACGCATAAGATGATCGAATCCTACGGCGCGTGGCGCGGGAAGAAATTCATGGGCCGCTTGTTCAAGGGAATTATCCGCAGCAGTTTTCTGATCGGTCCCGACGGCAAAATCGAATATATCTGGGACCCAGTAAAAGCCAAAGGCCACGCCGCAGAAGTCCTCGCTCACATTTCCGTGTAATAACTTTAAGATCGTCCGAGTGACGGCACGACGCTCCACCAAATGTTGGCCAGGAAGATGTGTACTTCGTGTGTCCCTACTACCCGCCCGCAGCCGCCTTCCGCTCGGCAGGGGTTTGTCCCTTGCTCCTTGACTGCAGCTTGCGCCCCAATTTGCACAACTCGTCGATCGTCGGGCGAAGGGTCCGGCCCTCGGCTGTCAGTTCGTACTCCACGCGAACTGGCACTTCCGGGTAGACCGTGCGAGAGACAAGTCCTGCCTTCTCCAGAGCGCGCAGATCCAGCGTCAGCATGCGTTGGGAAATGCCTGGCATATCCCTCCGCAACTCACTGAAACGCTTGCGACCGTTCAGCAGGTAAAAAACCAGGACCGCCCGCCAGCGTCCCCCCAGAACGTGCATGGCGTCCTCCACCGGGCAACCCGAAACATTGGCCTTCGCTCCGTCCTCCCAGTATAAAAAGTGTACCAACCTAACATTCTTGTGCTTTCTTTACAATGCATACCAAGCGTGGCACCCTGACTTTCGGAACTAAATCCTCTCCACGGGAGATTTTCATGCCAAAAGTCGTCAGGTTCTGTCAAATTGGTCCCGCGGACGTCCTGCAAATCGAAGACCTGCCCGTGAGGGATCCCAAACCTGGCGAGGTCCGAATCAGAGTCCAGGCGATCGGCCTCAACCGCGCCGAGGTCATGTTCCGAACAGGCCAATACCTGGAACAGCCCAAGTTTCCTTCCCGCATCGGTATCGAGGCCGCCGGCGTCGTGGAAGCCGCCGGTCGAGGGGTCGCCAATGTTCGGGTCGGAGACAAAATTAGCGTGGCGACCGGACAATCCATCGGCGAGTATGGAACCTATGGGGAATTTGCGATTATTCCCGCTGCCTCCGCGATTCCCTATCCCCCAAATTTGACGCTAGAAGAAGCTGCCTCCATCTGGGTCCAATACCTGACAGCCTATTTTGCTTTCGTAGACCTCACCCAAGTAGAGCCCGGACAGTCTGTCTTGATCACCGCCGCGACAGGCGGCGCGGGATTAGGAGCCATCCAGATTGCCAAACTGCTTGGAGCCTCCGTTATAGCGACGACACGTTCCGCATCCAAGAAAACGAGATTGCTAAAAGCTGGCGCAGACCATGTAATCACAACGGGCAGCGAAGATTTTCTCGCCCGAGTCAAACAGATCACTGGCGGCAAGGGAGCGGACGTGATTTTCGATCCCATCGCGGGCGCCACGTTGCCGGCGCTCGCGGACGCAGTCGCCTGGGGCGGACAGATTATTTTGTACGGAGCGCTCGATCCGGTTCCAACTCCCTATCCGCTCTGGACTGCCTTCTTGCGCAATTTCGTTCTGCGAACCTACATGATTTATAACTTTGTGGGATTGCCTTCTGTTGGCCTGAAGCGAAATGAGGAAGCGTTTTCCCGTGCGGTCAAGTTCATCAACGCGGCGCTGGCGTCTGGCCAGTTGAAGCCAATCATTGCCAAGACCTTCCCTTTAAGTGAAATTCGCGAAGCCCACAGGTATCTGGAGTCCAATCAGCAAGTGGGCAAGGTGGTTGTAACCGTGTAGCGGACGGGCGCTGCTGTCAGCGGGCGTACTTCAAACTTCCGTGTGAAGTTCTTCGCTCGTGGGTTGGATCAGCATGTTGTCAATGAGGCGTGTTTTCTCCACGTATACCGCCAGCACTGCGTAGCATCGCCGCGCCACCTGCACCACCGGCTCAAACGTCTCCGCGTCCACAATCTCTGCGTAATCCACTCGCGCCCGCGGCTCACTCGCCAGCACCTTGCGCATCGCTCCCTGCAACTCCAGTGCATCACGCACGCCCGCCGCAATCTCGCTCTCCGCCGCCCGCAGCGCCCGGTGCAGCACCGTCGCCGCCTTGCGATCCTCTCCCTGCAAATACGCATTCCGTGAACTCATCGCCAGTCCATCCGCTTCGCGCACGATTGGGCAAACCACAATTTCCGTATCCAGGTTCAAATCCCGCACCATCTGCTGCACAATTCGCACTTGCTGCGCGTCCTTGCGCCCGAAATACGCGAAATTCGGTTGCACAATTTCCAGCAGCTTCAGCACCACCGTGGACACGCCGCGAAAATGTCCCGCGCGCGACCTGCCCTCCAGCTGCTCGCTCAAGCCCTCCACGTGCACATACGTGGAAAATCCCGCCGGATAAATTTCGGCCGCCTCCGGCAGAAACAGTCCGTCCACTTTCGCCGCGGTCAGCCTTTCCACGTCCGCTTCCAGCGGCCGCGGATACCGCGACAAATCCTCATTCGCCGCAAATTGTTTGGGATTCAAAAAAATCGAAGCGTACACCGGCGAGCATTCCCGCCTCGCCCTCTCCACCAGCGCCAGGTGCCCCGCGTGCAGCGCGCCCATCGTCGGCACCAGCCCGATGATCCGCTGCTCCTGCCGTGCCCCCCGCGCCCGCTCTTTCATCCAGGCAACTGTCCGAATCGTCTCCATCCGTGCTAAGCGCCCGCCACCGCGACGCGTTCCCGGTAAAAGTGCATCAAGTCCGTCAGCACCGGTTGGGCGCCCAATTGCCGCAGCAATGTTGTCACCTGGCCCCGGTGGTATGTCCCGTGATTTACAAGGTGCTGCATCGATTGCCAAAGCGGGTTGCGGTAGACGCCAAATTTAAACGTCTTGTACTCCATCACCCGGTTCAAATCTTCCTGCGTCAATGAGGCGACAAATCCAAGCAGCCGTGCTTCGAGTTCCGCCCACTTCTCATCCAAACTTGCCGCATTTTGAAATTCCGTCACATCCGGAAGGGAGGCCGGCGAGCGCCCCTGAAACCGTTCCAGCCACACCCATTCCCCTCCATAAATATGAGCCATCGTGTCCCGCAGCGAGCCGAAACTCGATCCCATTGGTCGCAAGAACTCCTCCTGCTTGACAGCCGCAACCGCTCCCATAATTCTCCGGTTGGCCCATGCGTTGAACTCATACAGCAAAACCATCTCGTTCGGGGTCATGCCGCGCCTCCTTGCCGAAATAATTATGATTAGAGTTTTCAGGGCGCGCGGAAGTCTTCCGCCGTCCCCGGAAATGAAAAATAGCCCGCTCAGCGCGCGATGCGAATGGGTTTTCCGCTCTTGATCGCGCTCGGCGCGTGGTAGGACTCCGCATCCGAAGGAAAACTCCCGCCCTGCACGTCCGCGCAGTATTCGCGCACAGCATGCGAGATTACTTCGCCCACATTCGCATACCGCCGGGCAAACTTCGGCGGTTCCTGGAACGTCAGCCCCAGCAAATCGTGCAGCACCAGGATCTGCCCGTCGCAATCGGGTCCCGCGCCGATTCCGATCGTCGGGATGCGCACGCTCCTCGTAATCTCCGCCGCCAGTTCGCGCGGAATTCCTTCCAGCACAATCGCAAACGCGCCCGCCGCTTCAACCGCGCGCGCATCACGCAGCAACTGCTCCGCGCCGCCTGCCGTTTTTCCCTGCACGCGGTATCCGCCCATCGCGTGCACCGATTGCGGCGTCAGTCCCACATGGCCCATCACCGGTATCTCCGCTTCCGTCAGCCGCGCAATCACTTCCAACCGCCGCTCGCCGCCTTCTACTTTGACGGCCTCCGCGCCAGCTTCTTTCACGAAGCGCACCGCGTTCTTCAGCGCCTCATTCACGTCGCCCTGGTACGTGCCGAATGGCATGTCCGCCACCACCAGCGCCCTCTGCACGCCGCGCCGCACGGCCTTCGAATGGTGCAGCGACTCCTCCATCGTCAGCGGCAGCGTACTCTCATACCCCAGCACCACCATCGCCATCGAATCGCCCACCAGCACCACGTCCACCCCGGCCTCGTCCACGAGCCGAGCCGTCGGATAGTCGTACGCCGTCAGGCAAGTGATTTTTTTCTTGTTTGGGGAATCCGCAGCCAGGGACTTCCGCTGCAGCAATTCAGGAACGGTCACTTTCGCACTGTTCCCATTCGGAATGATGCTCATGTCGGCCTCCGGTGCCGTTCCCTGAATTCGGGATACAGCCCTCGCGCGAACAGCCTAACTATAACAAATTGTGATGCAAGTCACCATGATTTGTGATGCTCGATGGCCCATCTACTTCTCCGCTCCAGCTCTAACCACCCGCGATTCCAGATTCCACCCACGCAACCCTACGCTGATTCCTCCCGCCCCCGCTGCTTTCGAATATTCCACAACAATCTCCTTCTTCTCCCCCGGCAGCAGCGAAACATAGTTGTCGCTATAGTACGCGGGCAGTACCCGTGTTTTCCCATCCGCCTCGAGAAGCGTTAGCTTCAATTCAATCGCCGCCGTGTTCCCAGCATTCTCTAGCACCACTTTCATGCGCTGCTCGTCGCCATCGACTGCGGTTTGCACCGTCGTCTTGATCAGTGTCTTTCCCAACTTGTTTAATTTCCGGTAGTCCGCACTCGTTCCGCCCATCCAGTAAAAATTGTCCGACACGAGCTTCCCACCCGAATCGCGCAATTCCAATTTCACTAGCGCCACGGTTTCTTTCAAAAGAGGCGCCAGGTCCAGCGTGAAGAATTCCGTTGTCCCGCTCGCCACATCCTTCTTCTCTTCATGCTCCGCCAGCAACTTGTTCTCCAACGAATAAACGCGCGCGTGCGCCGTCATTGCCGTCTTCGTATCCGGCAGGGAATTGGCCACCTCCACGGCGTAATTCGAAGGGTCCAATTGCACATGCACTACTTCGCTCGCCTTCTTCACCGCATAAAACGACGCCTGCGTGTCGTAATCCGAGCTCAAAATCTGCCATGTCGAACTAGGCCACGCCGGCTGCGTCATCCACAGCATCCGTCCCGTATTCGGCGCCCACAGATGCGCGTTCATCCCCTCAAACACTGCGCGATGCTGCACGTAATTGAACATCTGCGCTTTTCTTTCAAAATCTTCCAGGCTTGTCGGCGCGCCAAATTCCTTCTCCATCTCCGCCATGAACGGCGTCATGTCTCCGTTCGCGCTCTGGTGCCAGTCGTGATACGCCCAGTTGTCGCTGATCGGCCACAGGTCCTCTTGCGGAATCCACGCCCGCCAGTTCTCCAGCGTCGGAAACGACGGCGTTCCCGTTTCGACCGAGAATCCGTGATTCAGCATCGTGAAATACAGCTTTGGCTCCACATATTTGTACGGCCCACTGTTCTGCAAATTCACCTGATTCGAAGTCGGCGTGTAATACCGCGTTCCATCCACCGTCCGCGTCAATTCCTCCAGTCCCTGGTTCAGGATCGGCTGCGGGACACCTTCATTTCGCCCGCACCACACCGCGATCGACGGGTGATTCCGGAAGCGCGAAATCGTATCCCGCGCATTCTCCAGAAACAGCGCGGGGTCCTCTGGCTCGACATTGTAATTTTGCGTGGAGGCCCAGAAGTCGTTCCACACCAACAATCCATACTCGTCCGCAAGTTCGTAGAAAACTTCTTCCGTGCTCTGCCCAACCCAGTTGCGGATGATGTTAATGTTCGCCTCGCGGTGCAGCCGGAAATACGGTTCTAGGCGCTCCCGCGACACGCGCTTCAGCATGTCGTCCATTCCCCAACTCCCGCCGCGCGCAGCGATTCGCACGCCATTCACCTTAATCGTCAGGTAAGGCGTCGCCCGTGCATCCTCAAGATGTTTCACCGCCGCTGATTTCTCCGCCCCCGGGTTCAGCGATGCCACCCACGATTTCCAACTGTCTCTCCATTCTTCCGGAAAAATCGATGGAAATGGGTCCGGCGACGGCATATTCCGGATTCCCCTGTGCGTCACATCCACAATCTGCGCCTGCTTCGCTGCTGTTGGGGAATACTCCACACGCTCCAAATGGCCGGTACTGTCGAGAAGGCTCAATTCATACGTGAGTTCCCGAATTCCGAACCGCACTTCCTTGACATCTGATTTCTTCCCGTCCACCATCACCCCGAGCTTCAGCGTGTACAACTCCGGCTTTCCGTATCCATTCGGCCACCACAACCGGGGATGTTGCACTTTCAGTTGCGCGAACTCCTCAGACGTTAACACCACGATATTCTTTCCGGGCACAAACGAAACCGTCTTCGTCACCTTCACTTTGTCAAACAACGCCTCCAGTACACCGCTCACCCTCGAGTTCTTCGCGTTTTCAAGCGGCACCGTAATTTCCACGTCCGCCGAACTCGTCTCTGGCAACGGCAGCTTCGTCACCACTTGCGCATCGCCAATCTTCACTCCGCCTGTCGCCTTCACTGTCACCGGCTGCCAGATTCCCGTGTCGCGATCCCGGATCGACGGAATCCAGTCCCATCCTTCTGTGTCCACAAACGTCGGCCCGTCCAGGCACATCAATCCGCCATTCTCTCCGGGGCCCGCCTTAATGCTCTGCTCATGAGGAATCCCCGGATGCGGCGGCGGCGAAACGCGCACGGCCAATACATTCGTTCTACTGGCCTTCACCACCTCGGTCACATCAAACACTCCGCGAATAAACGCGCCCTTGATCGCCCCCATCCGCTTCCCATTCAGCCAAACTTCCGCCGCGTAGTTGATTCCTTCAAACGTCAGCGTCAGCCGCTGTTCCTTCCAATCCCCTGGTGCCGTGAAATCGCTTCGATACCAGTAATCCTGCTTGTTCAAGCTTTCCGGGATCGCCAGATTGTTCAGCCCGTAATCGGGATCGGGGTAAACGCCTTGATTGACCATTGTCGTCAGCACCGTTCCCGGCACCGTCGCGTCCCACCAGCCGTTTGTCACAAATCCATTCTGCGAAATCGCCTCGCCGCTCGCTAAAACCTCCGGAGCAGGCCGCAGTTTCCAGCGTCCAGAAATGGCCCACTCATTCGCACTCTTCGCTTCAATCCCCGATTTCGATTCGCTCACGGCTTTTTTCTCTGGCCGCGAAAAAGCCGCCTTCGTCATCGGCATCGTGTCCGGATCCTGCGGTGCGCGATAACCCGCCTGCGCTTGCGTCTGCACCGGCCACGGCTTCGAACCTTCCTCGTAAACGATCGTCGCAAAATTCACCGGCTTCTCGTACATCTCCTTCAATTCTTCACCGCTCAACACGCGCCGCAAGACCGCCAGCCCCGCAATCTTTCCCGCAAAATGCCGGTTCTCCTGCGCAGGAAACTGCGCCGGGGCAATCACTAGCAGCGGACTGGCTCTCCCTGAATCCACTTTCCCGTGAGCCACCTTCGCGCCGTTTGCGTAAATCTGCACTTCCTGCCCGTCAAATGTCGCGGCAACAAATTGCCACTTGCCCGGCCCAAGCCCGGCCGTCCCGGAAAAAGTCGCGTCCTTGCCTCCCCAGTAAAACAACTTCTCTCCATCCACTCCCAAATAGCGCGAATATTCCTCACCCGGATCGCCCACTCCCGCGATCAGCACCGCACCCTTCGGCGTCTCATCCATCCAGATCCACGCATACAAACTCCAAGGCGAATCCGCGCGCAAAACCGTATCGTTCTTCGCAAGATGTTTTTTCAATTCGTCCCCGCCGGCCCAAAACACACCACTATACGGCCCATAGTACGGAGGGTCGTTCGTGGGAACGTAGACCTGGCCGCGCGTCGCGCCAGCGCAGAAAAGCGCCGCCACAAACATCATCACAGCAGCAAATTTTGTTTTCATGGTGATCGGATTATTTTCGCTTGGTAACTTTGGTTTACTCCAAGGAAATAATTCCACACTATCGCTGTCGATGGAAAGCATTTCTGCTTTCCATCGAAGGAGAATCGCCGTCTATTGTGCCGAAGACTTCGCCGGCGCTTGTGCGCGCCCTTTCCACTGCCCGCCGCGTCCCAGCCAATATCGCACGGCGGAAACCCAGGTAGCGTACGTATAAAAAACCGCCGCCATCGGCAACGCCGCCGCCCACAGCGGCGACATCCGGTAAAACCGCACCGTCGGCAAATACGTGATCGCCATCAACCCCCACGCCGTCAGTCCCAGCCGCCACACCACCGGTTGCGCGCTGAACGTGAAAATCACCGGCAGCAGATAAGTGACCGTCATTCCCAGCAGAGTTCCCGCGAGCAGCAACCACGAATAGCCAAGTTGCGTGAACGCCGTCCGCGCAATCAGATCCTGTATCTCCATGAACCGCGTATACGTCCGCAGGCTCACGCTCTTCCGCGTCAATCCCATCCAGAGTCCGCCGCCCGTCCGCTTCACCGCCCGCGCCATCGTGCAGTCGTCGATCACTTCCCCGCGAATCGCGGCCAGCCCTCCAATCCGTTCGAGCGATGCTCGTTTCAGCAGTATGCAACCCCCCGCCGCTCCGGCTGTCTTCCATTTCCGGCTCGCAGTCCAACTCGGCGGATAAAGTTTCAGGAAAAAATAGAGAAAAGGCGGAATAAGCAAGCGTTCCGGCAACGAGTTCACCTGCGATAGCACCATCAACGAGACCAGATCCAGTTTTTCTCTCTCCGCGCGCTGCACCACGCGGTGCAGCGTGTCCGGTGCGTGTTCGATATCCGCATCCGTGAACCAGAAATAGTCCGCCTCGCGCGCAACACCAGTCTCCACGCCCTGCTGCATCGCCAGCAGTTTTCCCGTCCACCCGCTCTCAAGCGCCGCGCCCTGCAGAATCAAAACGCGTTCGCTGGCTCCCGCCCGTTCTGCCGCTTCCCGAGCCAGCGTCCCGGTTCCGTCCTCGCTGTGGTCGTCCACCACCACCACCCACAGTTCACCCGGGTAGCCCTGCTTCACCAGAGATTCCACGGTCCGCGCAATGGTCACCGCTTCGTTGCGCGCCGGAACAATGGCGGCCACCCGCGGCCACCGCGCCAACGATTCCTGCTTTGCACTGTCGTCGTCAAACGCGAGAACCTGCCAGAACGCCCCGCGTAAAAAGGTAAGCCCAACCCAGATCAGCAACGAAACAGCTGCCAATATAAGGGCCAGTAGATTCACGCCCCATTCTGTCCCAAATCCCACCCCGTTTGCCACTCCACTACCTACGCAAAATCCTGTGGTTGAATCGGCAGACGGCGCAGACGCTTCCCGGTCGCCGCAAAAATCGCGTTCGACATCGCGGGAGCGATCACCGGCAATCCAGGCTCGCCGATTCCGGTAGGCTCTTCCTTGCTCATCACCACGTGAACTTCCGTTTTCGGCGCATCATTCATCCGCGGCATCCCGTAATCATTGAAATTCGCCTGCTCCACGCGCCCTCCGCTGATCGTGATGGCGCCATACGATGTCGCGGACAGCCCGTAAATGGCAGCGCTTTCGACTTGCGCGCGGACGCCTTCCGGATTGATGGGTCGCCCGCAATCCACCGCGTACACAAGCCGATCCAATTTCACGGCGCCGCTTTTCACGCTGACTTCCGCGACCGCCGCGGCGTAGGAATTAAACGAATAAAATGCCGCAATCCCGCGTCCCTGTCCCTTCGGCAACTGTTTTCCCCAGCCGGCCTTCTCCGCGGCAAGCTGTAGCACGCCCTTCAGCCGCGCGGTGTCCAGCGGCGGTTCCTTCTCTGCGTCGAAGAGTGGAATTTTGCGGTCTCCACCGATCAGCTTCAACCGAAATGCCAGCGGATCCTGCCCTGCCGCAGTCGCCAACTCATCGATAAAACTTTCCACCACGAAGCCGCTTGTCGAATGTTCCACGGAGCGCCACCACGCACGCGGCACGCTCGATTCCGCGAGCGTGTATTCGATTCGAATATTCGGCGTGAGGTACGGAATTGTTGACCCGGTGCCGAATTCGCCCTGCTCGGGTTTTTCCATGCCGTTCTGGCGCCACTTCGCCGCGATGGATGTGGAAGTCTGGAAATGCTTCCAAGCGGCAAGATTCTCGTTCGCGTCCAGTGCGCCCTGCATCTTGTGATAAGAAGCCGGCCGGTAAAAATCGTGCTGCATGTCGTCTTCGCGGGTCCACAGGACCATCACGGGCTTCCCCGCGGCCTTCGCCACCTGCGCCGCTTCCATCACGAAATCCGCCTGGTAGCGCCGCCCGAATCCTCCGCCCATCAACGTCGTATGCACGATCACCTTTTCCGGCGGCAGCTTGGCCGTCTCTGCGATAACGGCTTGCGCCCACTGCGGCGCCTGCGTCGGCACCCAAGCTTCCGCCCCATCCGGACGGATGTCGACGGTGCAGTTCATCGGCTCCATGCAGGCATGAGCGGCGAAGGGAAACTCGTAAGCCGCTTCGATCTTTTTCGCGCTGGACGCCAGAGCCGAATCCGTGTCGCCATCATTGCGAACGATCTTCCCCGGCTTCGCGGCATTCGCCAAAAATTGTTCGTGAAGCCCGGCGCTCGATTCCTTCGCCGCCGGGCCGAGATCCCATTTCACTTCCAGCGCTTTGCGGCCCTGCATCGCGGCCCACGAATTCACCGCTAGCACGGCAATGCCACCCGTGGTCGAAGCGCCGCGCCCGCTGGTTTCAAACGCAATCACATCGCGGACACCCGGCACCGCCTTTGCTTTTGTGGCATCAAACGAAACCAGCTTGCCGCCAAACACCGGGCATCGCGCCACAACCGCAAACAGCATTCCGGGAACGCGCGAATCAATTCCGAAAACGGCCCTGCCGGTAGCTTTTTCTCGGATTTCATAGCGCCGGGTGTCGTGGCCGACCAGCGTGAAATCGTCGGAATTCTTCAACGGAACCGTGTTGAAATTTGGAATCGGCAGCTTCGCCGCAGCCTCAACCAGCTTGCCGTACGAAACATAGCGCTTCGGATTGCCGTGAACCACCTGCCCATCCTGCGCCTTGCAGGTCTCCGCCCCGACTTCCCACTTCTCTGCCGCCGCGGCAATCAGCATTTCGCGCGCCGCCGCGCCCGCCCGACGCAGCGGCAACCAGGAGTCCGCAACGCTCCCGCTGCCTCCTGTGCCGAGGTCATAAATCGTCGGATTCGTCGGCGCCTGCTCCACCTTCACGTTTTTCCAATCCACGCAAAGCTCTTCCGCCAGGATCATCGGCAACGCCGTCATAATCCCCTGGCCCATTTCCGATTTGCCAAGAATCAGCGTCACACGATTGTCGGGCGTAATGCGCACCCACGCGTCGAACGGATTAGGGCTTTTCTTTTCCTGTTCGGCCGCCTGGTCGGCCAAGGCGCGCGGAGACAAACGGAACCCCACCGCCAGCGCTGCGCCTCCAGTCACACCAGTCCTCAGAAATTCGCGGCGAGAGAATGCAGAACCCTTTGCCATAAAACACCCCGGGACGACTCGCGAACAGTTCGATAAAACAGGGCTGGAGCGGTGAACGACTACTTGCCGGCTTGCAATGAAGCGGCGTGGTGGATGGCCTTGCGGATCCGCTGGTAGGTGCCGCAGCGGCAGATGTTCCCGCTCATGGCATCGTCAATGTCCGCATCGGTTGGATTGGGTTTCTTCGCCAGCAGCGCCGCCGCGGACATGATCTGCCCGGACTGGCAGTATCCGCACTGCGGCACATCTTCTTCGATCCAGGCCTTCTGCACCGGATGCGACGCATCCGCCGAAAGCCCCTCAATCGTGGTGATCTTCTTCCCGGAAACGCTCGAAACCGGCGTGATGCAGGAGCGCGTTGCCTCGCCGTTGATGTGCACCGTGCACGCGCCGCAAAGCGCCATGCCGCAGCCGAACTTCGTGCCCGTCATGTTCAAGGTGTCCCGCAGCACCCAGAGGAGCGGCATCTGCGGATCAACATCAACGGTCGTGGATTTTCCATTCAGCGTAAACGTTGTGCCCATGATCTTCTCCCGAACTCGCCAATTATCCTACAACACCGCGCCACCGTATGGAAATCGCCGAAAATCCGCCTGTCGGCGCGGCCTTCGAGCCCGGCGGTAATCGTTGAAATGGTGCGGCCCTTTGCTTCGACTTGGCTAATTCCTCCCCGACCGCTCCTGTAGCAAATTGCGGCGCAGGTAACCTTTGGCTCGAAACATCACCGTTCTCAGAGTAGGAAGGCGCGTGTTCAGCGCTCGGGCGATCTCGGAGTAACTCATTCGCTTGTAGTAGAGCAGCATAAGCGGAACTTTGTATCTCTCCGGCAGGCGAGTCAACTGCTCTCTGATCTGGCGGTGTTCGTCCTTGCGCAGAAGTTGCGAGAGTGGCGAAGGATTCGAACGATCGGGGATACCCTCAAAGTCGGTGTCCTCCAGAGAAGAACTCCTCTCGCGCTTTCTTCGCCGCAGCTTATCAATGCAGTGCCGCCATGCCACCTGCGAGACCCAGGGGCGAAAAGGCAACGTCTCGTCTTTTTGGTGTAAAACCCTGTAGAGCTTCAAGAAGACCTCTGCGGCCGCGTCCTCGGCGTCTTCCGGCTGCCGAAAAAACCGCCGGCAGACCCCCAAAACATAACGATAGTGAGCCCTATAAATTGTGCTCAGCACCTCAGGGCAGATTGGCTGGGGCGCGTTCAGGGCCGCGCTGAACGCCATATCTTCCATGATCATTAAAGTAGATTTTGTCGTCATCACCGGTCCTTTCCTTTGAATTTGGGCACACCAAGAACTTCGGGCTCGCTCGATACAAATGGCCGAGCTCGTCGTTACATTCGTTCAGCTATCTGTTCTTGTTTTCGCTTCCCTCGCGACTTGCCTCGCTCGAACATCGGAACTCTGACGGCGGAGAGGCCTCGAAATCTCCTTGTTGCCCGCGGAAGTGTGCTCCGGCACGATGGCTTCGCGGCGGCGGATAACCAAGAGCGTTAAGTCGTCGGCCGGCGGGCACGCATCAGCGAAATCGAGCACCGCCCCAAGCGTCGAGAAGAGAACCTGGTTTGCGGTCACGTTACCGGCTGCCTTCGCAGCCGCTGCCAACCTCCCCATCTCAAACTCCTCGTCCAGAGAATTCCGGCATTCGGTCAGGCCGTCGGAATAGGCGAGCAGCAAATCGCCGGGATTCAGGCTGACACTCCCTGACTCGTATCTCGATTCTTTCAGTGCCCCCAGCATCGGGCCGCCTTGTTCGAGTCTTTCCACCGACTTGTTGCGCCGCAGAAGCAGTGGCGGCGGCAAGCCGGCGTTGCAGTACACAAGTTCACCGCTTTGCGGATCGAGCCGGGCATAGAACAGTGCCGCGATCGGCGGTTCGTTCTGATCCTGACAAAGTTCCCGGTTGACTGCGGCGACGGCGTCCGCCGGAAGTATGCAGCTTCGCGCATAGCGCTGAACCAAATCCATCAGATGGGCTTGCCAGATTCCCGCCGATAAGCCTTTGCCAGCGATGTCGCCCACGGTTAGCCCAAGTCCAGATTCGAGTTTCATCACCTTGAAAAAATCACCCGAAAGATGACGCACCGCGAAAATTTCGCCGGCGATTTCGAACTCGCCCCAAACGAATTCGCGCGGGGCGCAAAGCCGCCGTTGGATCTGGGCCGCCTCATAAATGGCTTGTTGCAGTCTTGCATGCTCGCGGCGCACGCTGTCGATCTCATCTCTTAGCGATCGGGCGCTCTCTGTGAAGTCGGTTGCAATGGCGGCGGGCAACTGCTTGGACGCCTGCCCGTCCGCCGCGCGTCTCGCCTTCCGCGCCAGGGGCTTCCCGGGCGCCTTTCGCGTCGCGGTTTGCATTTCTTCAATTGGCGTGATCATTTTCGTTTCATCCTACGAATTTGTAGCCCACTCCATGCACGGTCAGAAAAAATCGCGGTTGCTCAGGAACTGGCTCGAGTTTCTGCCGAATCCGCACGATATGAGCATCCACCGTCCGGGTGGTCGGGAAGTTCTCATACCCCCAAACCTCGTCAAGCAGCCGTTCGCGGCTCAGCGTCTCCCCGGAGTGACACAGAAAATGCTTCAGCAACTCGAATTCCTTGCTGGAAAACTCCACCGGGTTACCACCGCGTGTCACTTGGTAGCTGCGCAAATTCACGTCCACATCACCGAAGATATAGCGGTCCTGCTCTTTCGGAAGGGTCTGAGCCCGCCGCAACACAGCTTTCACACGTGCGAGCAATTCTCGGATCGAGAAAGGCTTGGTGACGTAATCATCGGCGCCAAGTTCCAGGCCGACAACCTTGTCCACCTCCTGGCCCCGTGCCGTAAGCATGATGATGGGAATCGAGGGGCGTTTGGCCTTTAGCTGCTTGCATACGTCCAGCCCGCTCATGCGTGGCATCATCACGTCGAGTACGATCAAGTCTGGAGAATCCTTTAGCGCTCGCTCGAGTCCCTCGACACCATCGAGCGCCGTTAGCACTTGAAACCCCTCGAACTCGAAGTTATCGCGCAGGCCGGCAACCATGTTCGGCTCGTCCTCGACAATCAGAATCTTCACTGGACACATACCATCTCCCCTATGCATGAAACGAACACTGTCACTCCGTAACCCTCAAGCAGTTGCGTTCCCCGTTTGTGGAGTGGGAACGAACGGCAACGCGATCGTGAATTTGCTGCCTTTCTCGGGCTCACTCTCCACCAGGACATCCCCCCCGTGCGCCCGTGCGATGTGCCGAACGAGGGAGAGGCCCAGCCCCGATCCCTTCACGTTGTGTACTAGCGGATCACCACACCGGTAAAACTTCTCGAAGATTTTATCCTGCTCGTTGGCCGGGATACCGATACCGCTGTCCCGAACTTCCAGGTTTATGGAGCTGTCCGAGCGGTACAGGCTCACGCCGATATACTTCCGATCCTTGGAGTACTTCAGCGCATTGTTCACGAGGTTAAGCAGCGATCGTGCGATCGCTTCACGATCCACCTTCACAGGTGGGATATCGGGAGAAATATTCTCCTCGAACGCGAAACCGTTTTGCTGGATTTGGAACCGGTAGGATTCCAGGGTCGAATGAACCAATTCCCCCAGGTCGGTTTCCTGGAATTCGTATTCCTTCCGTCCGGCCTCGATTCGCGAAAAATCCAGGATGTTGTTGATGAGCGCCGACAGGCGTTCGCTCTCCTCCCGGATGATTCGAAAATACTCCTGGTATTTCTCCTTCGCCGTGAGCCGCCCCAGTTCCAGCGTCTCGGCATACAGCCGGATGAGCGCCAGCGGCGTCCGCAGTTCGTGCGAGACGTTCGCGACAAAATCGGATTTCAATCTCGCGAGTTTCATTTCTCTGGAGACGTTGCGATAGGTCAGCCAGATTCCACCGATCATCATTACAGAGAGTGCGGCGAGGACGATGTGGTTATATAGGGCGAACCTTGACCCGATATCCGCGACCGTCGTGCCCTGGTACTTGATCGCCAGGACCATGGACGGGAAAACATCCGCAAAAATGCGTTCCGCCTCCGGCTTACCTCCGTCCCAGTTTGCCGACGCCAGCCAAGGGTTGGAATCCTTAAGCGGGTGGATCATCATGATCGGCGGATTGGCATCGGCCTTCAATACGCTGCTCTTGCCGGTCAACACATCCTTCATCACCGCGGGCAGGAAATTCTTGCGCAGATAGTCCTCGTCGAAGGCGACAACTCCGACCGCCACACGATCCTTCGGAACATCCGGAGGGATGAAATACGCGATGTTAAAATACGAGTTCTGATTCTCCCGCATCGCCCAAGATCCATAAAATGCCACCGGCTGTTCTCCCTTGGCCTCCATCAGACGGAGATGTTTCACCATACTGGGTGACTCCAGGGGTATCCAGCTCGCGAAGTTGCTAATGTCCTCCTGCGCGTGTCCGCAGTAGACGGCATCCTGGTCGTGGCCTGGCTGCACGCGGCTTATTAGCAGGTTGTTCTTTTTGTCGTACAAAGCCGCATAGGAATACTCGGGATGCTGCAGCAAAATATGCTCGAGGATGGCTTTGGTTTTGGGGCCGTCGTCGAGGTCTGGAAACTCCTTGCGCACCGGCGCAACCAGGTCATTCGCCTTTTCCCAGCTTTCCTTCTCCGCGATCTTCAGGACATAACTAAAGTCGCGCTGGATGGCGGCTTCGATGGCCTTGTCCCGCTGGATATTCTTCAGGTTCCAGGCGCTGAAACCCATTAAGGCGGCCGCCGGGAGCACAATGGCCAACTCCAGTGTCAGGAGCGTTCGCGTGCGGTCCGTCAATCGCCATTTCTTGAACATTCTGATCCTCGCCCGGTAATTCACTCGCCCTAACCAGGGCAAGACTATAAAGACTCGCCACAGGTTTTGTGTCAAGCCAACGCAAAGGTTTGTAAAAAGTTGTAAAGGGCCACTTCAGTATGGCCGTTTTGACACAGTCCCCCACTAATCCGCTCCGCGTAGCGGCGACCTTCACCCCCCCACCGGTCGCGTCCTGGACCCATCCCCAGGTCAGGTGTTGGGCCTCCGGTGGGTTTTTACCGGAAATGGGTGAAGGACCTCAACGTGAGGAAATTCGCCATCGAATTCTTCAGGGAATCACCAAAGGCAAACTGAACTGCAATTCAGGCAATCAGCTACAGCGTCGCCGGCTCCATCGCCGGCGGTTCCTTCTCAACGCCCTTCCATCCCACGGGCCGCCCGCTCACCGCTTCCTTCACCGACCGGAACAGCACGATATACATCAACTGCCGGTAATAAAATCTCTGCAGCAGCACCGGAATCAGCAGCGCCCAGTCCTCGTGTCGCTCCAGCGCAAAGGCGATCACGCACGTCAGCACGTCGATCAGCAGGAATCCCAGGAAAAACACCACCGACCGCTGCACGTCGTCGGTCGTCCACAAATGCGGTATCTGCGTGATACGCAGTCCCGCCAGTCCCCACAGCACCAGGCTCCCCAAAAACAGCAAGTCCAGCACTGGCGACACTAGCGGCAGCAGAATCTGGAACACAAAGATATTCGGCAGCGCCACGCATCCGAGCGTCCCATATTTCGGCCGGAACAGCGTGTCGCTGTGCTTCCAGAACGATTGCAGCGTCCCAAACGTCCACCGGAATCTCTGCCGGATCAATTGCCCCGGCGTCTCCGGCGCTTCCGTCCATGCAATCGCCTCTTCATCATAGGTAACGCGCCAGCCCAATCGCCGGATTGCGATCGTCAGGTCCGCGTCTTCCGCCACCGTGTCCGCCGTGATTCCTCCGGCCGCTTCAATCGCTTCTCTTCGCCATGCGCCCAGCGCTCCGGGCACCACCGTGATGCAGTTCAGCAAATCGAACGCGCGCTTCTCCATATTCTGGCTCGTGATGTATTCCAGCGCTTGCCAGCGCGTCAGCCAGCGCGAACGATTGCCCACCTTCACATTACCTGCAACCGCGCCCACTTTCGGATCCGAAAAATGGCGCAGCAGTTTGCGGATGGCGTTCGGTTCAATTTCCGTATCCGCGTCAATCGTCACCACGAATTCTGTTTTTGCTTCTAAGAGTGCGTTGTTCAGCGCCGCCGCCTTCCCGCGGTTCACCTGGTGAATAATCTGCACGCGGTCGTTCTTGCCAAAATTGCTCTCGAGCAGCTCCAGCGTCCTGTCCGACGAGCCGTCATCCACCACAATCACCTGGATATCGTTCAAATCCGAGTGCAGGACCGATTGCACCGTCTGCACGATCACACTCTCTTCGTTGTGCGCCGGGATCAGCACCGTCAACCCCGGCGGCGGTTCCGGAAGTTTGGCATTGTCCGGCCGCAGTTTTTCGATGATTGCCAGGATGCCGATGATCACCGCCCGCCCGCTCACCAGCACGATGCCAAGAATAAATACCGTCGCAATAGCAAATCGCGACCACTGAAATATGCTGAAAATAAACCCGTCCGCCTGCGCCGCCAGCCGCTCGCGAAACGTCAGCGGCATCATCAGGTCCGCTCGCGTCTTTCCCAGGAGATCCGCCACCGAAACAAACTGATAACCTTTTTCCCGCAATTGGTCGATGATCAGTGGCAGGGCGGCAACCGTTTGCGCCCGCTCCCCGCCACCGTCATGCAGCAGCACCACGTTTCCGTTCTTGGCCTGCCGCATCACGTCGTCTGCAATCGCTTGCGCCTGGCGCTGCTTCTTGTCTTCCGTCATCCGCCAGTCGTCGGGATCGATCCTCTGCCCCACGATGATGTAGCCCAATTCCTGCGGGTACGGAAGCTGCGCCACTTCCTCCGCATATTCGGGCTGGTGATCGATGCCGTACGGTGGGCGGAAAAACAGGGACTTCACGCCCAGCGTGCTCTCGATCAATCGCTGCGTCAGGTTCAGTTCCCACTTCACTTGGGTTCGCGATATATCGTCGAACGCCGGGTGTGTCCATGTGTGGTTCCCAATCTCATGCCCTTCGTTGTATTCCCGCTTCAGCAGGTCCGGCGCGCGGTTCGCCTGGTCGCCGATTACAAAAAATATTCCGGGCACGTTCTTCTCTTTCAGGATGTCCAGAATTTTCGGCGTCCATCGTCGGTCCGGCCCGTCGTCGAACGACAACACAATCTTATTTTTCGCCCCGCCAATCTGGTCAATGTCATAGGACAGTGGGTACGCCTCATATTTTTCGTTCGTAATCAGCGCTGTCGCCGGATCATACGTAATGCTGCGCTTGCCCTGCTTCGGCACGTCCGCGATGTGCCAGATGTCTCCGTCGCCCTCCAGAATCAGGTCCGGCCCCGGCGGCAGGTCCGCGAGTTTCGCGCGCACCACGTCGTCGGGATGTGTCGCGTCCCATACTGGCCACAGCGAAGAGTCCGACGATCCCAGCCTCCACAGCGCTGTGCCCTGCACCCCGAGCCGTTCGCTGGCCCGCAATTCGTTGTACGCCGTCACCGCATCCAGCATCCAGACCTGGTGCGTATGATTCAGCTCGTCCGAATACGAATAATGCGGATTCAACGAAGCGGCATCGAACTCCACTTCGCTTTCCGATTCATACGCGTGCAGCAGCGCTTCCTGGATGCTGAACTCCTCCGCGTGCGGCTTTTCCTTCTTCGATGTCTCCGTCCAGTCATACGAATAGTTCGCAATGCCCACCACGATCTTCTGCGCCGGCACCACCTCCAGCACCTGCCGCAGGTTCTCCACGAACCAGTCCTGCGCCGCGATCGGGCCCGGCGGCGACGTCAGCCAGTGCTGATCGTAGTTCATGAGAATGATCGCGTCGGTTTCCTTGCCGAAAAACTCGTAGTCGTAAGAATCATCCCTCGCCGGCAGCGCAATCATTAGTTTCAGTCCAACGGCATGCAGCGCGGGCGCAAACTGTCCGATAAATTTCTGGAAATTCTCCTGGCTCGCGTCCGGCACTTCCTCGAAGTCCACCACGATGCCGGCCTGCTTCGCCATAACCGCGTATTGCGTCACATCCGAAATCAGGCGGCTACGCGCCGCCGGGTTCGCAAGCAACTCCGCCATTTCCTTCACGCGCCACACCGCGCCGTCGTAATTGTTCAGCAGGCCCATCATCGGAAGTTCCACGGGCGGGTTCAAGGAACGCATCCACTGGTGCAGCTTGTCCTGCTGCAGCCGAGAGAGCACTTCCGCCGGTGAGGCCTTCACCGTCTGATTCCGCTCGTAGTCCACGACCGTGATCGCCCCATCCGGCGTCACCGCGTGCAACTGTTCCGGCATCAGCAAGTCGATGTCTTTGTAATGCTTTTTCAGGGATGCCAGGCTGTTGGGATCCCAGCTTACAAAAAACGCCGAGCGCAGCGGATCATACTTTGCGGGGACCTGCCCGATGTTCGCTACTCGCTTGTGGCGCCCTTCGCGCTGGGCCACTGGCTTCAAAAGCTTCTTTTTTACGGAATGATAGATGGGCCGCGTGTCGGGCAGCAGCGCCGCCGGCAGCTCCACGCTTCCCGCGATGGTCAGGAAAAAATAAATCAGCAGCAGTGTCAGCAGCCCGCCGCTGACTTCCAGGATGCGGCGTGTGCGCCGCCACCGGACCTTCTCCGAATCGTAAAAGATCGGTTTTCGTTCTTTCATGAACCGTGGCCGCCCTCAGTCGCGGGTGGGGTCGCTCTTCGGGCCAGGGCACTCCGTCGAGTGGAACAATATCTCCCGTATTGTAAGATGCAAAGCACGAATGAAGCGAGTTTTCTCCAGTCCCATTTTGCCTCTCGTTATCGGCGCCGGCTTGCGCTTCTTTTTTGTATGGAAGTTCCCCGCCGGCTCGGGTGACACCGTCATTTACGACCAGCTCGCCACCAACTGGCTGAAGCACGCGCAATATGCCATGGACATCGGCGGGCAGCCCGTCCCCGTGGATATCCGCATGCCCGGATATCCCGCCTTTCTCGCCATCATCTACGCGATCACGGGACACACCGGCGAAGCCGCTCGTCATGCTGTTCTCGTGACGCAAGCCTTCGTGGATTTGTCCACCTGCGTCTTAATCGGCGCGCTCGTCGCGCTCCTCATATTGCTACGCACTGAAAAATCCAACGCTCACCGCGCATTTCTCGTTGGCCTCTGGCTTGCCGCCCTTTGCCCCTTCACCGCCAACTATGTCGCTGTCCCGCTGACGGAAGTCTGGGCCATTTTCTTTACCGCACTTGCCAGTTTATTTCTCGTCGTCGTCATCGCTCATGCCACGGGCGTTTCTTCTTTGCGGCGGTGGCCAATCAGCAGCCACAATCATTGGATGGCGGCAGCTCTCGCAGGGTTTGTCGTCGGCCTCGGCACGCTTTTCCGGCCCGAAACGCCACTGCTTCTGGTAACCGCATTCCTCATCCTCGCCGTCATTCTTATCCGCCGTGGGGAATTAAAGCGTTTAGCTCTCACCGTCGCGGCGATGAGTTTCGCAGCCGCCCTCCCGCTTGTTCCTTGGACCATTCGCAACGCCGTAACCCTCCACGAATTTCAGCCTCTTACTCCCAGGGACACTACTCTTCCCGGCGAACTCGATCCCAAAGGCTTCATGGCGTGGGAACACACCTGGCTCTATCGCGTCCGCGATTGCTACCTCGTCCCCTGGAAACTGAACGGAGAAGAGATTCGCCTCGACGACATCTCTTCCACGGCCTTCGACACTCCGGATGAGCGCGCTCGAGTCGCCGCGGTCCTCGACACGTACAACGAAGAGCTTACCCTCACTCCCGAAGAAGACGCCGTCTTTGCCCAAATCGCCCGCGAACGCACCGCCCGCCATCCCCTGCGAACCTATCTATGGATTCCCTTGCGGCGAGCCGTCCGCATCTGGTTCACCCCCCGCATTGAACTGGTTCCCGTCTCCGGCAATGTTTTCCCCCTCTGGTACATGCGGCAGGAAGACCCGGTAGATCAGCGCACCACCATTCTGTTCTTCTTTCTCAACGTTTTTTGCGTGTCACTCGGCTTATGGGGCGCGTGGCGCCTCTGGAAGTTCCCCGCGGCCCGCGGAGCGGTCGCTTTCTTCCTGCTATTCATTCTCCTGCGCACCGCCTTCCTCACCACCCTCGAAACCCCCGAACCCCGCTATGTCCTCGTCTGCTTTCCGGCCCTTATCGCCCTCGCCGCCCAGCCCTTCCTTCCTCGTCCACCCGCTGCCACCTAACCATCAACAGGTACTCTGTTGCTTCGGCACTCTCCTGTGCGAAGATGTGGGCGACAAGCGCCCAGCCCCCAGCGCCTGCTACCCTCGGTTTCTCCCGACGTAGTCCAGACCCAGACGCTTTGGTGCTTCTCCCATACCGGCAGCGGGAGTAAACTCCCCGCCTGGCTTTGCGGATATCCGAATCACTTTGCATGGGGTGCGCTATGAGAGAACAATGGAAAAAATGGGAAGGCCAGAACGTCGAAGGCAAATTCGTCCTGGGTCAATGCCTCTCCGGCACCGAATTTAACGCTGTATTTCTGACAGAACTCACAGAGCCCCCGGGCCAGAAAGCGGTGCTCAAGCTGGTTGCCGCCGGTTCGCCAACTGCCGAAGTGCAACTGGGCCTCTGGAAACGCGCCGCTCATCTCACTCATCCGAACCTGCTAACCATCTTTGATGCCGGCCGCTGCCGCTTGGAAGACGTGCCATTTATTTACGCGGTGATGGAATACGCCGAAGAAAATCTCGGCGAGATTCTGCCGCAGCGCGCCCTCACCGCCGAAGAAGTACGCGACGTCCTCGACCCGGCGCTCGATGCCCTCGTCTACCTTCACGGCAAGGGCCTCGTCCACGGCCATCTGAAGCCCTCGAACATCCTTGCAACCCACGACCGCTTGAAACTTTCGAACGACTCGATCTTTTCCATCGGCGACAGGCGCCAGCTTCTCCGCGGCCGCGATATCTACGACGCGCCCGAAATGCAATCCGCCCCGGTTTCTCCCAAGGAAGACGTCTGGTCGCTTGGAGTCACGCTCGTCGAAGCCTTGACGCAGCATCCCCCGGTATTCTCATCGGAGCCTTCGGTGGATCCGTCGGTCCCTCGTGAACTGCCCGACCTCTTTCTCGTAATTGCAAAGCACGCGCTTCGCCGCGACCCGAACCACCGCTGGAGCGTCGCTGAAATCGCTGCGCGCCTCAACCCGGCTCCACTGGCTGCCGCCGCTGCAGTTGCTTCGTCTTTGCCCGTTCGACCGCCAGCGGCAACGGAAAATGCCTCTCCGCTAAGCGTTCCGCTTTCAAGCGAGCCCGCCCTGCCGCTGGGAAAAATGCCCGCCGCGCAATCTCCGGTGCGCCGCGACCCGCCCCCTTTGAAGCGCGGCAATCTCTCCCTCTTTGATTACCTTGTTCCCGTGCTCCTCGGCGCGGCTGTCTTCGCCGGGCTCATTTTCGCCGTCCCAAAGCTCTTCAACTCTCATAGCCAACCCTCTTCCACCTCCGCTTCGGTAACCGGCAAACAGCCCGCTGCCGCAAAACCTGTTGAATCCGCCGAGCCGCACCCGGCGGCGGTTCCCGCGGCAAAAGCGCCCGAAAAAATCGCCAACAGTGAACCCTCGAACAAAATAAAACGGCCAATCGAAGCCGCTTCACCAACTCCGGCCCCCGCGGTTTTGCGGGCGGATCCCGTGCCCGCTCCGCGCGCAAAAACGGCCGGCGAGGTTGTCGGCCGCGGCGAGGTCCTCAATGAGGTCCTGCCGAAGCCGCCACAAAAAGCGCTCTCCACGATTCACGGCACCTTTCATGTCATCGTAAAAGTGGAGGTAGATGCAGCGGGAAATGTGGTCAACGCGGAACTCAGCTCGCCGGGTCCTAGCCGCTATTTTGCCGCCCAGGCCGAAAAGGCCGCGCGCCAATGGCAATTCTCCGGCGCCGAAGCCGGCGGCCACGGCATTCCGAGCACCTGGCTTATCCGCTTCGAATTCGCATCCGCCGGCGTCCACGCCAACGCCCAACAATCCGCGCCCTGAGGCGGCGAAGCTCTATTGGATTGGCTATTTCGTCTGATCCAGGAACCGCGCCACGGTCCCATGGGGGCCGACTGCCCAACCTGCACTTGCAGGATGCGGAGACGAATACGCGTTGAAGTTCACTCTGCCGATGGAATTCCACTGCAAGCCGTCCACACTCGTATCTGCGCCCGTGGGCCCTACAGCCACAAACCCGCCGCTATATTTACCCACTGCCGAGCGATACCCTCCGGGAGGTTGCGTCGCAGCTTCCCAGGTTTTCCCACCATCCGAGGAAACCGCCACATTCTTGTACGCCCGCGCCGGATCTTGATAATCCCCGCCGACCCCGACAATCGTCATTTCATCGCAGAGAAGCGAAAAAATCCCCGATGACGCATTCCCGCTGATGATGGGAGTCTCCGTCACCGTCCATGTCCGGCCGAAATCATGCGATCCAAAAACGCGCGCCGCTGGTCCACCCGTCCCGAAGTAGATGTCCTTCCCGTCTAGGCAAAGACTGGAATTGCTGGCGGCAAATGCGCCTTCTTTTGGCAAGGCCGCTGGCATCTTCTCGCGCGGAAGCTCTGCCCAATGCTCACCGTCCGTATTCGCCAAAACCACGAATCTCCCGTCCACCGGATCGCTTAACGCCACGCAGTGTTTCTCGTCATTGCAAATCAGAGCATCCAGAAAAAATGCCTTCGATTCGCCCCGGTATTGGAGCTTCCAGCTTTCTCCGCCGTCCGTGGTCTTGTAGATTCGCGATTGCGCGCCTTCGCCGCTGGACATCACATACGCCGTCTTCGCATGGAACGCTTGCACCCCTCGAAAATCCAGTCCCTCCCCATCGGGAATCCGCAGTCTCTTCCAGGTCTTCCCGGAATCGGTCGAGCGCACCACCGCGCCCTGCGAACCGCTCGCCCAGATCGTCACCCTTTCTTCCGCGGATGATTCGGCCACCACGCAAACGCCGCGCAGATTGGAATCCACACCGCTCTCCTGCACCTCCCACCAGGGCCCAGCAGGAATGAATATAGCCAAGAGGAACAAAAGATTTCGCATGCAGGAATTCTAGCAGTTCGCCGGGAAATTCAGGCGAGGCGAGGCCTAATGGTGGCAGTTCCAATGCTGGTTCTGTAGTTGGGTAACAGCTTCTATTTCTTGCTCTGCGTGAAGGAATTCGTGGGGAGCATGGTCCGCGCTTCGGGGTGTTTCGGGGACCAGTCCTCCGGCGGAAACGCCACCCGCCAGAAACTCGGCCGCGCGTCGGAGAATTCCAGCCCCACTTCCGCTTTGCCTGCCCGCACCGGCCCAAGGAACGCCACATGGCATTCCTGTTCTTCCTTGGTGAGATTGTGCTGCAGTTGCACCTTGCTGCCGCTGGTGACGCGCGCCTGCAT
>Ga0210410_10000179_pt1 | contig 91763 bp, 70 predicted proteins | sample IncBWC4MmetaG_FD_161058 | JGI IMG/M metagenome (GOLD analysis project Ga0210410, IMG submission 161058) | Forest soil microbial communities from Barre Woods Harvard Forest LTER site, Petersham, Massachusetts, United States - Inc-BW-C-4-M | ecosystem: Environmental > Terrestrial > Soil >... | reverse complement strand
TAATTTGCATTCTGGTGACACTTGAAGTGTGAGCCGATGCAACTCGCGCATGTCACTGCGTTTTGACTCCGGCTGGCTGGTAATATACTTCTCGATTTGTTCTTGTACGTTCATATGTTCTGCTCCCAAGCTGCGCGCACGGGATTATACGACGTTTAATCCTTCTCCCCGCTGCAAGGGCGGTTTATCGGCGTTCATCCGCGTTCATTGGTGAACCCGCTGGATTCGCGCTGGAAGGACTACGAGATGCGAAAAGGGTTTACGAGAAAACCACAAGCAGACGAGCCCGGGACGCCGGTCAAGAACTACATCACGCCGAGCGGGTTGGAGCGCCTGAAAGATGAGCACCGGTTTCTGCTCTCCAGGGAACGCCCGGCCGTGACAGAGGTGGTGGCGTGGGCGGCCGGCAACGGCGATCGGAGTGAAAACGCCGACTATCAGTACGGCAAGCGGCGGTTGCGGCAGATCGATGGGCGGATTCGCTTTCTCACGAAGCGAATCGAAGCCGCGGAAGTGGTGGACCCGGAAGCTCCGAGAGCGGGGCAGGCAGGGACGAAGCCGAGGGCATTCTTCGGAGCGACCGTGCGCTATGCCAATGCTGCGGGAGTATCGCGAGTGGTGAGCATCGTGGGCACAGACGAAATCGATCTCGAACGCAACCACATTAGTTGGGTGTCACCTCTGGGGCGCGCGTTGATGAAGTCGGCAGCGGGTGATAGCGTAGTCCTGCAATTGCCGGGTGGTACAGAATCCCTGACTGTGCTGGAAGTGCGTTACGAACGCATTGCTGTGGAACCGTTCCGTGAACCACCTGGATCCGAGGCCTCGGCAAAGGGACATCGTCGACGACGCTAATCCACCTCGTGCACGCACGGATCGCTAAAGGTGGGCCACCAGCCCCGTGATTTTGGAAAAAAACAGCTGTAGGTGTGGCAAGAAAAAGAGTCCTAACCAGCGAATAAATCATCTCAGGTTATAAGTTATGGTGTTTGGAGCAGACCCATGGCAGCCAGTTCAAACTTCACCGCGCCCCTTCCCTCGAACCCTGGCCTTCTTAATCTGGATCAAGTAGACGATCTGGTTAAGCTGCAAAAGGCGGCTCAGAAAATCAGTTCCATCCTTGACCTCGACGAGCTGGTGGATAAGGTCGTGAACGAGATTGCCCGGTCGTTCGGATGCCTGGATTCTGACATCTACCTGCACCACGAAGAGCGCGGCGAGCTTTCACTCGCCTGCGCCCATGGCTGCACTGGCTGCGAGCTCCACGGGCCGGGCCACAGCCTGAAGATTGGGAAAGGCATGGTGGGATACGTTGCGTCCACTGGGCAGATGCACTATGCGCCCGATGTTCGCCAGGACCCTTATTACATCGGCTGTGAAGAATCCACGCTTTCAGAGGTTGCTATTCCGCTGCATGTAGAAGGGCAATTGGTGGGAGTATTCACGGCCTCGCACACCGAACTCGACGGTTTCAATCCCTGCCAACTGCGACTGCTCCAAGCCCTGTGCAGCGATGTGGCCGTGGCAGTGCACAACGCTCGCCGGTTTCAAAAAGAACAGCGGCAAAGGGAGCAGATGACTGGGGAGGCTCGTGAAGCCCGCATCATTCAACAGGCGCTTCTGCCTAAGACTGCTCCCTCCATTCCTGGTTTCTCCGTGTCTGGGCTTTCGTTCCCCGTGGGCGCCGTGGGCGGGGATTGGTACGACTTCATCCCAATGGATAAAGGCCGTTGGGGACTGGTTCTGGCCGACGTTTCTGGCAAGGGGACCGCGGCGGCGCTGCTTATGTCGGCCACCCGTGGCATCTTGCGATCGCTGGCCGAGGCCGCCTGCACTCCGGGTGAAGTGCTGACGAAGCTGAATCGCCTTCTGGTCGAGGACTTCCCCGCCGGGCGATTTGTGACCATGGTGTACGCGGTGCTTGATCCGGTTAAGCGGACGCTGACCTTTGCCAATGCGGGTCATCCGCGGCCGCTCTTGATGACTGGTACTTCTATGACTGGTACTTCTATGACTGGTAGCGGGGCCCGGTTCCTCGACGTGGAGCGAGGGATTCCGCTGGGACTGGGACCTAGCGATTTCTCGGAGGTGGAAGTGAAGCTTCCCGTTGGTTCCCGGTTGGTGCTTTACACTGACGGCATTACCGAGGCGGCGAATCACGCGGACGAGGAGTATGGGTTAGAGCGTCTTCAGGAACATTTCTTGCGGGCTGACGCATCTGCCGAGAGCCTGCTCGATGACGTGCGCTCGTTCGCCGATGGTTCGGTCTTGCGCGATGATGCCAGCATCATCCTGGTGAAGGGTTGAGCGAATCGTAGTGTCACCGCAGGGTGACAAGCATCCCGGTTGTCAATTGTGGAGCTATCAGTGCGGTGACGCGTCTGGACTTGCGGGAGTCTTGTTCGACGGAGGCGGTGGGGCGGGCTTTGAGTCTGGCTCCGGTGGCGCGGCGAGAGGCTGGGTGGCGGCTTCGCTTTGCAACATCGTCATGACCCCAGGCGGAGTTTGGGGCGGGATTCCTTTCGCGCGCACGATGGCCCAGTGCCATTCCTGGTCGGGAAAGAGAGCGAAGTTCAAGGCCGTGCGGAAGGTTGCGGTGGTGGACGGAGCGGCCGATCCCTTCACGTGCAGCAACAGCGTTACATCCGGCTGCTTCTGGAGTGAGTCTTGCAGCTGCGGGAATCCGCTTGCCGCAGCGGGAACAATCCGGAGCTGGCCGAAGTTTGAAGCTGCGTCTCCCGGTTCGGTGCGCTTTACGATGGTCAGGCCGATGACCACCTCGCGCAGTTCCCACGACGTTCCGTTATGCATCGAGACTTGCAGTGAATCGCCGTCGATGGTTGCCGGCCCGTCGAGCTTGGCTAGCTCGGAGCGCGGCAAATCGTCGAGCAGCAAGGGATCGGAGAGCGGACTGGTCTTCGCGGTGAACGACAGGCTACAGGTCACATCGGGCGAGGAGACGTGGAAGCTTTTCGCGCCCGGATCGAATGAAAAGACCGGGGAAGCACCGGATGCGCGGCGGGACTCGGCGTCGTCCATTACTTTTGACAAATTGTCGTCATCCACATTAATGGCCGCCTGGGGCGCGGGCTTCTTGCGGAGGCTGCGTGCAACGTCTCCCAGAGGAGCGTCGGTGTCTTCTTGCGCGGAGGCTCGGGTGGGCGCGACCAAAGTTGCCGCGAAAGTTCCTGCGACGAACAAAGCCAGGATCAACCGATTTGGTGTAGTGGTTCGCACGGCAATGTGGACCCCCTGCAAATCCATCGGCAGAACTGCCCGGAACAGGGGAACCCTGGGAAGATTGTAGTTAGGGCAAGCGCAGAAGCGGAGGTTACTATGGGTTACTTAAGTGCGGGAAGACGTGCTGGAACAGCAACGAAGAAGGTAAAGTGAGGGCGCGCGCTGACGAAATGGAGGCGCAACGGGCGCGCGCGCCCAAGCTTTAGTCCAAGCTCTCTCTAGAGAAGTCCGGAAGACCGCAAACGCGAGACCGGATCAGCAACCGGCTGACGCCGGAACACCCAGCGGGCCACCGCAAAGCCCAGAGCTGCGTAACACAGATGCATGAACCTCATAAATACCCCCAAACATCCGAATCGGCCATCACCTCAGGGGAGGATCAGCATCACTATCGGCAAAATAGCAGTGGGATGGAGGGCGCACAAGGCCCAAGCGTGCCATAGAAATGGCACGGAAGTAATAGGGAGATGGGGCTAGCGCGTTACGCGAGATTCATTGACAAGCGACAGTCTTCAGCGAGCATCTCTCAGTGCGCGTCGGTATTTTCCATCTCTCCGGTTTGGCCCGCCGGGGGAACCACGACTGTGGACAGATTGCTCTCTGAGGTCAGCTTGCGGAAGGCGGCGAGGTCGCGGCGCTGTAGATCGTCCCAGCGGCTGAGCAGTTCGGCGCTTTGGCGTTTCAGCTTTTCGAACTGAAGCTGCTCGGGTTCCGTTGGAGCCGTGTCGGCGGTGCCGACATCCATCGCGAGATATGCCAGTTTGGCATCGATTTGCGGCGGGTAGGCCAGCGAATCTTCGTTGGCGCTGATGGTGAGGTTGACGAACTGATCGCGGACGGCCACAAGTTTTTTCTCGAGATCATCCGCCGAGGACGCGATTGGTTTGGTGCTGGCATTCTCCGGCATACGGCGCTTGAGGCCGGCCACCTGCGAACGCACATCCTGAATCTGGTTCACCGCGTCGTAGACGCTGTTGAGTTGCTCATGAATCTGCATCAGCATGTTGAATTGCTGCACGAGATCGGCCTGAGGGATGTTTACGCGGGGATCCAATTTCAGCTCGATGGCGGCAACCTGACTCTCGCTGCCAACCGTTAGCCGCACCTGATACTGTCCGGGCACGGCCACTGGTCCGCGGGCGCCGCTGCCATACTCCCACAGGTAGTAACCCGGAACGCGATGGGCTTCTTCATAACGCAAATCCCATACGAAGCGATTCAAGCCTGCGTCCGGCTTGATTTCTTTTTCCGGCTTCTTGTCGTCGGGATCGGGCGGTTCGTCGAGTCGCTTGGTTTCAGCACTCGAATACCTGCGGATCGTCTTTCCGGAGGCATCCAGGATTTCCAGCTTGGTTTCGCTACCGGCTTTCGGCGCATCTTTCAGGTAGAAATAGATCATCGCGCCCGCGGGTGGGTTCTGTCCTGTCCGTTTGGAAGGATGGTGTTCTCCACCTTCGCCAGCCTGGATTCGATACGCCGGCCCGGGCGTGTAGAGATGGACATCCTTCTTCGCAACGTCGTCAGTGAACTGGCGCAGCGGGCTGACGTCGTCGAGAATCCAGAAGGCGCGGCCGTGAGTGGCTACCACGAGGTCGTTGTTCTTGATCACCAGATCGTGTACAGGCGTTGTCGGCAGATTGAGTTTGAGCGAGCGCCAATCGGCGCCGTCGTTGAAGGAAACGTAGACGCCGTTCTCGGTTCCGGCATAGAGCAGGCCGCGCTTCTTGGGATCTTCGCGGACGGCGCGTACGAAACTGCCTTCGGGGATTCCGTTGGTTAGTTTTGTCCAGGTCTGGCCGTAGTCGCTGGTTTTGTAGATGTAAGGTTTCAGATCATCGTTCTGATGACGATCCACCGCAACGTAGGCTGTTCCTGCATCCAGGGGAGAAGCATCGATCAGGCTGACGCGGCTCCATTCCGGCATGTCTTTGGGCGTGACGTTGGTCCAGTTTTTTCCTTCGTCGCGTGTGATTTGGATGAGGCCATCATCCGTGCCCACCCAGATCAAACCTTTCGTGAGGGGCGACTCCGCCACCGCAAAGATTGTGTCGTAATACTCAGTGCCGGTGTCGTCGAGGGTGATGTCGCCGCCGGAAGGCTGCTGCTTGCTCTTATCGTTGCGCGTTAGGTCGGGACTGATCGTCTGCCAATGCACGCCGCCGTCGGTGGTCTTGAATAGACGTTCCGCTCCGTGATAAAGCGTGTTGGGATCGTGCGGGGAAAGCACCACGGGTGCGGTCCACTGGAAACGGTGCTCCATGCTGAAGGCGCCGTGCGCGTCGGAAAGCTCGGGCTGCTCGGTAATGGATTTCACCTGCCCAATGTGCCGGTCGTAGCGCGAGATGTTTCCCTGGTAATCGGCGGCGTAGACAATATTCGGGTCGGGCGGATAAGGCGCGATGTAGCCGGCCTCGCCTCCGCCTACGTCGTACCAGTCGGAGCGGTCAATCGAGCCATCATCGCTGCGGCTGGCGATGGCGACGGTGCCGGAATCCTGCTGCGAGCCGTACACACGATAGGGCGATGCATTGTCAGTGATGACGTGGTAGAACTGCGCCGTGGGTTGATTGTCTTCGCGCGTCCAGTTCTTGCCGCCATCGAGCGTTACCGTGACGCCGCCGTCGTTGGCCGCGATCATGCGGCGCGTGTCACGGGGATCAATCCATAGGCCGTGGTTGTCGCCGTGCGGAACTTTGATCTTGTTGAACAGGTGACCGCCGTCGGTGGATTTGAAGCTTTCCACATCCATAACGTAGACCACATTTTCGTCGCGCGGGTCGGCGAAGATATGCATGTAATACCAGGGCCGCTGCCACAAGTTGTGACTGGGATTGACGAAGTCCCAGGTCTCGCCGCCGTCGTCGGAGCGGTACAGGCCGCCATCGGGATTGCGGGCCTCGATGAGGGCGTACACGCGATCAGAGTTTGCGGCCACGGCGATGCCGATGCGTCCGTAGGGGCCTTTGGGTAGACCGTGCTCTTCGAGCCGCTTCCAGGTTGTGCCGCCGTCGGCGGAGCGGTATAGGCCGCTGCCCGGGCCGCCGTCGGTCATGCTCCACGAAGTGCGGCGGGCTTGCCAGAGTGATGCAAACAGAATGTTGGGATTGTGTGGGTCGAAGGCTACGTCGATGCCTCCGGTGTTCTCATCTTTATAGAGCACTTTCTCCCACGTCTTGCCGCCATCGAGCGTGCGGAAGATGCCACGTTCGGTGTTTGGTCCGTAGGGATGGCCCAGGGCCGCCACGAAAACTATGTCTGGATTGTTGGGATTGATGATGACTTTGCCGATGGCGCGGGTGTCGTGCAGGCCAACATTTTTCCAGGTCTTGCCGGCGTCGAGAGATTTGTAGACGCCGTCACCGTGAGAGATGTTGCCGCGGATGCAGGCTTCACCGGTGCCGACATAGATGGTGTTGCGGTCGGAATTGGCCACCGCCAGGCTGCCAATGGATCCGCTTCCCTCTTTATCGAAAACCGGTGACCAGGTTAGCGCACCATCGATGGACTTCCACACGCCTCCGCCGGTTGCACCGAAATAATAAGTTGTGGGATCGCCGGGGATTCCGGCTGCGGTCAGCGAGCGTCCGCCGCGGAAGGGACCGATCAGGCGATACTTCAAGCCCTTGAAGAGCTTGTCTTCGGGCTTGCCGTCGTTCTCAGTCGTGGACATCTGGTCTGCGGAGGGTGTCGCTGCCGGTGTGGTCTGGGTGGGCTTGGCGGCTTTCGATTGACGCTCTGGCTTGGTCTGGGCAGAGGCTGCCGTCTGCGCTGAGAGAGCGAACGCGGCGACGATCAGCCACTGACTCCAAGTCATCAGAGTGTTTCCAGATTTGCTTCCACGAAATGCGTTTCGACCGCCCATGTTTGGCCCCCGGTGGAGAGATGGAAAGAGTTTAAAGAATAAAGTAATGACAGTTGCTATCTTAATGCAAAAGCGAGTGGTCAGTGGGCAGTGGTCAGTGGTCAGAAAGAAAAACTGGTTTGTGACCACGGGACACTGATGGCTCGGACTTTTACTTCTTGAGGAGCAACTGGCGAGCTGCCTGGAGTTCTTTTCGTTTCGTGGCGTCAACTTTCGGATAGGAAAGATTCAGCTCTTCGAGAGTCTGCACGATCGCCGCTGAAACCGCGAGGTGCGTGAACCATTTGTTGTCTGCGGGAATCACGTACCATGGAGCGTGCTTGGTGGCGGTGTTGCGGATCATGTCCTCGTAGGCGTTCTGGTAGTCGTCCCAATATTCGCGCTCGTGAATGTCTGCCTCGGAGAACTTCCAGTTCTTCGCCGGCTGCTCCAGTCGTTCCAAGAAGCGCCGCTTCTGTTCTTTCTTTGAAACGTGGAGAAAGAATTTGCGGATCACCGTGCCGTTGCGCGCCAGATGCCGCTCGAAGCTGCGGATGTCTTCAAAGCGTTCCTCCCAGATGTTCTTGGTCAGTAGCGGAGGCGGAAGCTTCTCGGCTTCGAGCACCTTGGGATGCACGCGCACGATCAGCACCTCTTCATAGTAAGAGCGATTGAAAATGCCGATGTGGCCGCGCTCTGGCAAGCGCTGTGTGGTGCGCCATAGGAAATCATGCTGTAGCTCGGTACTCGACGGCGTCTTGAACGAGTACACCTCGCAGCCCTCGGGATTCACTCCGGACATGACGTGCTTGATGGTGCCGTCTTTGCCGGCGGCGTCCAGGGCCTGAATGATGAGCAGCAGCGACCAGCAGCCCTGGGCGTAAAGTTTGTCCTGCAACTCGGCCATGCGTAGAATGCCTTCCTGCAAGGCCTCGCGGGCATTCTCGACCGAGTGCCAGTGTCCGGTGTCGGCGGGATCGAAATCTTTCAGGCGGAAATGCTTGCCGTCGTCGATGCGGTAGGATCGGGCTAGTTTGGAAGTCTTCATTGTGGGGTCGCTCCGGCGACCCTCCGGAAAGTTTACACCGCTATTCGATGGCGGACTTGTTCCCCGCCACCCTCGACTTCGCCCGCGACTCGGTTAACCAAATTGCAGATGGTACGCTGTTCCGATCGCTTCCGAGTGTAGCGTCATTCGGAATAGGATCTCTAGAACCAGGAAACCCCAGAGTAAAGTGGGAGGTACCATGGCCGAAGATCCAATCCTTACGTCTCTCCCAACCAACCGCACGCTCATTGCTCCAGCGTGGCATACGATTGTATTCATCGCGATTTTTGTAGGGCTGTCTGTGGCTGGCGGGTTCTTTCAGCACGCGGTAAAACAGAATCCGCAGGCAACAGCGCCGCACAGCAACGCCGTGCCCGGTTACATTTCTGTGGTCGTGTTTGAATGGCTTCTGGTGCTCTATGTCCGCATGGGCGTGCGCAAGCGCGGAGTGCGTTTGCGCGACCTGGTGGGCGGCCGCTGGGCAACGCCGATGGATGTGTTGAAAGACATTGCTCTGGGCGCAGGGCTCTGGGCGTTTTGGATCGGCTTGATGAATCCTCATCTCCTGGGCGGCGGAACCAATGCCGCCCAAGGACTTCTTCCCCAAGGGCTGGTTGAGAGTCTGGCGTGGATCCCTGTAGCTGTTTCGGCAGGATTTTGTGAGGAACTGGCATTTCGCGGCTATCTTCAGAGGCAATTTCAGGCGATCACGGGCAGCACCACCTGGGCGGTCCTTATCCAGGCGGTTGTATTCGGCGTTGGCCATCTCTACGAAGGGGTGGGTCCGGTCGCAAGAATCATGCTGTTCGGAGTTCTGTTCGCGCTGCTCGCAGTCTGGCGGAAGAGCCTTAGACCGAGCATGATAACGCACGCCTGGTCCGACATTTTTGGGGTAATTGTCTTTCGCGGAGTGGCGAGGTGACGTCGTCAATGCGGTGGGATTGAGCGAGTTTGGTGGTTTTCATTGTAGGGTCGCTCCGGCGGTCTCGATAGGAAGTCTACACCGCGCTCTGGTAAGGAGATCTGTCTCTTCGGCGGGCGATATCGCTTGGGAGCCGTCCAGTTCGTGATGTGGCGATTTTTCGCCAAGTGTGCCGTCTGCTCCCCGAGGGTTGCCTTCTGCTGCAAGTATGTTGCAAAGAAGCGGTTGCCTGCCGTTCCTTACAATGGGACGTCCAAGCCAATGGCTCGTCGGATCACATTCGCATTATTGTGCGGCGCGGGGTTTACTGCACTCTTATCTCTGACGCTGCACTTGTCCTATGTGAATTTGTTGGCCTTGCTGTTGCTTGTTCCGGGCGGTATGATCCAAGCCCTTCTGAGAGGCAGTGACTCTCCCCTGGCGATCCTAGCGGTAAATTGCGCAGTCTATTCGGTGCTGATCTTCGTGATCGCCACAACAGTTGCCGGGATTCAGAAGAGAGCAGAATCGCGTCGAGTCAACATTTGGCTTGCCTTCGCCGTTGGAGTACTTGTTATTTTGGCCTGTGTCCCGACGCTGGATCCTTTGTGGCCAACCGGAATGAGTCAGTTGGCAAGGCAGGAAGCGCAGCTCTACGAAATCCTTCCTGTTGGCATCGATCTGGAACAAGCGCGCGGTGTACTACGCTCCCAAGGAATACAGTTTTGGGAGCACGTCGAGAAATACGACAACGTCATCTTCACCCGTCCAGAGGGGAGCATTAGTGCAGCCTCGGGTGACACAGTGATCTCAGCACAAATTTGGACGCAAGCAGGCCAGTTTCCGTGCAGTTACCGGATTGATGTCGTTCTACTGTTCGGCAAAGAACAAAGGCTCACAAAGCGTGCCATACATCGCATGCGGATCTGCCCGTGAACGGCCACGTCTCTCGGCGATTAATTGTCGAAAACACATTTACACTCCGAAACCCTAGCCAGTGGGTGCAGAGTCAGTGTTTCAAGAACAATCCGAATTCCACTTTCCTTCTTGACAGCTTTCCGTGTATCTGTTACATATTGTAACGCTACAATGACTAACACAGCGCAGGCCCGTCTAAAGAACCTGGGAGAAGTGGAACAGCTGGTTATGGATTACGTCTGGACGCATGGCCCATCTACCGCCGAGGCATGCCGCGAGGCGCTGGCCTCGTCGCGTCCGATGAAGGACTCGACCATCCGCACCGTGCTGCGCCGCCTTGAAGAGAAGGGCTACCTCACGCACAAAATTGAGGGCCGGACGTTTATTTACAATGCGTCGGATGCGCGGCAGAACGTGGCGGTCCGCGCCGTGAAAGGTATCATCGACCGCTTCTGCGGCGGGTCGGCCGAGGCGCTCTTACTCGGCATGGTGGACAACGCCGTGCTCGACCGCCGGCAACTGGAACGACTGGCCCGCAGAATCGGCGAGAAACAGAGCGTTGAGAAAAAACCCGAGAGAAAGGGAGAGAGATCATGACGCCCGCCGCTTTGATCGATGCGTCCACGAGCCTGCTCGCACAACTGGCAAATCCGGCGGCGCGCGCTCTCGCGCTGGCTGGCGCGGCTGGGCTTGGGTTGGCGGCCTTCCGCGTGAAATCCACTTCAGCACGCCTATTTACGTGGACCGCGATGCTCTACGCTGCCCTCGCCATGCCCTTGCTGGGATGGATGCTGCCGCAGCTTCCGGTTCCCACGCCCGCGTTTCTTCAACATGAGCATGGAGCCGAGCAGCGTCTACCGCAAGCGGCCCGAGTTTCGCAGCATCTTACGTCCGCTCCGGTTCCGTCTGCGCCAGATGCGGCGGTCGCGCGCGTCGTGGGGCCTGCTCCATCATTTGCGTTGTCTTCAATGTCGTCTTCAAATGAGTGGAGCGTGATTGCAGCTGGAATCTATCTCACGATTGCTTTCCTTCTGCTCACGCGTTTCTTCGTGGGACTCGCGTTCGGCCTCCGGCTCAGGAGAACGTCGCGAATCGTTGACGAGGAGCGTGTAGTCACCAGGCTCGCCGCCTTCGCGAAGGCCTCCGGGCTTGGCTTCATTCCTCGAGTTGGCGAATCCGAATTCATCTCCGTACCGGTCACGATGGGGGCGCTGCGGTCGACGATTCTGCTGCCCGCCGACTGGCGCGAGTGGGACGACGTGAAGCTCGACGCCGTCGTCGCGCACGAGATCTCCCACGTGGCGAGGCGCGACGGTCTCACACAGCGCCTTGCGCTTCTGCACCGCGCGATTTTCTGGTTCAGCCCGCTGGCCTGGTGGCTCAACCGGCATCTCGCCGACCTTGCGGAACAAGCCAGTGACGAAGCGGCGTTGTCTTGTGGGGCCGACCGCAGGGATTACGCCAGGGCATTGCTCGGGTTTTTCGAAGCATTGCATGCCGCGCCGGGACGCGTGTGGTGGCAGGGTGTTGCGATGGCCAAGGCGGGTCAGGCGGAACAAAGAGTGGAAAGAATTCTTGCTTGGAAAGGAACTGTTGCCATGAGTTTCAGGAAATCAATCGCTGTTGTGATCGTTGCGCTCGCGGTTCCGGCTGTTTATCTCGCTGCTGCCGTGCATCCGGCCAACCAGGCCGCGGCCCCGTCGGCGCCGTTGCCTCCTCAGGCTGCGCAGGATCCGGCGCCGCCCACGGCGCCCACGGCTCCGCGCCATGCGCGCGCGCCGAAAGCGCCTTCCGCGCGCGGCTATTCGTATTCCTACGGCTATGACGACGACCAGCGCTTTGTAATCGTCTCCGGCAAGAGCGATTCTCTGACCATGTCGGGGACGACGGACGACGCCGAGATGGTCCAGGAACTGAAAAGGACGATCAAGGGCGACTTCATCTGGTTCGAGCGCGACGGAAAATCCTACATCATCCGCGACCAGGCCACGATCGATCGCGCCCGGAAGCTCTGGGCTCCGCAAGAGGAACTCGGGAAGAAGCAGGAAGTACTTGGCGAGCAGCAGGAAGCGCTGGGAAAACAGCAGGAAGAGTTGGGCGCACAGATGGAACGGATTCAAGTGAAGGTTCCGGACATGACCGCTGAACTCGACAAACTCAAAGCCAAATTGCAGAAACTCAATTCCAGCGCCACCGTGGAGCAAGTCGGGGAGATTCAGTCAGAAATCGGAGAGTTGCAGAGCAAGATTGGTGAACTCCAGTCCCAGGCGGGCGAGCAGCAATCGAAGCTGGGTGAGGAAATGGGAGCCTTAGGCGAGAAACAAGGGAAACTCGGCGAGCAGCAAGGGAAGCTGGGTGAGCAGCAGGGCGAACTGGCGCGGCAGGCTACCCGTGAGATGAAACGGATTCTCGATGACGCGATGACCAAAGGCACCGCGGTTCCACTTACACAATCACCGGCTTCTCTGTGACGGAAGGAAGTTTGGCCTGCTGCCAGGCGTCGAAGCCGCCAACGATGTTGATGACGTTCTGAAAACCGGCGCGTTGGAGCAGGCTGCAAGCGATCATGCTGCGGTATCCGCCTTTGCAGTGAACCGCAACAGGGATGTTGCGATCAATCTCGGGCGGGGCGATTTTGAAATTATCCAGGGGCCACCACACGGCGCCCTCGATGTGCCCGGCTTCCCACTCGGGCTCGCGGCGGACGTCCAGCACTTGCAGGCCGTTGCCCCGCAGGCGGCCGCTGAGAGCTTCCACATTGATCTGCGGAAGCTGGGCCAAAGGGAATCCAGCCTGCTGCCACGCTTCGATACCTCCCTTGAGATATCCGCGCGCGTCTTCGAGACCGATGCGAGCTAGTCTCATTCGCGCTTCCTCAACGGCCTCGTACGATTCCGCAATTAACGCAGGACGCGCTGCCAAGCCCAGCAATGCTCCCGCCCATGAAGCAAACTGTCCTGACAACGCAATGTTGAGCGACCCAGGCACGTGCCCGGCCGCGAACTGTTCTCCGGGACGAACGTCGAGCGCAATCCCGCCATCGGCCAGAATACTTTGCAGCTCCGCAAGTTCGATCGCGGCCAAAGGAGGAAGATCGGACAGTGCAGTCGCGCCTGTGCGGTTGATTTCCGCATCCTGCGAGAAATACGCTGGACGAGCCGGCAGGTTGCTGGTCAATTGCACAACGAACTCTTCCCTGCTCTTGATCTGCAACGCGTAATTTGTGAGCCGCTCGGTGCCGATGGTGGAAACGCGTTCGGCACGCATGTTGCGTCCACAGAGCGATCCCGCCCCATGGGCGGGGTAGACCAGGATCTCATCGGCTAGCTTGAGGAGTTTCCCATGAAGGCTGTCATAAAGCATTCCCGCGAGTTGGGGCGGAGTGTAGCGCTTGGAGAGATCGGGACGGCCCACGTCTCCCAGAAACAATGTGTCGCCGGTCAGAACGGCCCAGGGTGCCGCTGATTTCTCTTCATCGGTGATCACGAAGCACATGCTCTCCGGCGTGTGCCCCGGGGTTTCCAGAGCTTTGATCGTAATCTTTCCAACTTGCAGCTCGAATCCGTCCCGCAACGCGACGTGAGGAAATGTGGCCTGGGCTTGCTCGCCGATGTAAATGCGCGCTCCGGTTCTCGACGCGAGCTCTTGATGACCGGAAACAAAGTCGGCGTGCAGGTGAGTCTCGAAGATGTGGCGAATGGCAACGTGATTCGCCTTCGCGGCCTTCAGGTAAATCTCGACGTCACGCTGCGGATCGACCACCACGGCCTCGCCCCCGGAGGCCAGCATGTAGGACGCATGCGCCAGACAGCCCAGATAAAATTGTTCAAAGTACATCGTTCTTCCCCAGCTTTCTTCCCCGTGGCCGATGCCGAAGGCAATTCTAACCCCCGACACGGGATTCCCGCACGCTTTCCGGAGCTGCAACAACAAAATGTTCCGTCATCCTGCACGTGATGGAATTTCACAAATCCCGCACTGGACTAACAGCGAGGGCGAATGTGCACTTCTGGTCACTAGCCTGCATGTGTGATGGTTCTTAGACTGCTGTCACGTTATTTTTACGGCGAAAAACGTGCAGCCTCGCCGGCGAGGGCGTGTTGCCAGGGAATATCCGCTTAAGTACTGAGGACCGGCATGCACCGGAAACCGCCGCAGCCCAGTGGCCGGGCAGGGCCAAACTCCGTCTCCGGGATGCGGCAGCGTGCATGGCATGGTGCATTCTTTTCTTTCTGGGGCTCCTGGCGACGGCGAGTGCACAGATTTCGCCGGGGCCACTCTCGAAGCCGCACCAATCTCTCAATGGATCGACCAACTGCGCCAGTTGTCACAAGTTTGGGGGACAGGCAGCGCTCAAGTGTCTGGACTGCCACACCGAAATCGCCACCCGGCTCAATGCCCGCAAGGGATTGCATGCGACTTACAACATTCCTTCCGGCTCCAGCCGGGAGTGCGCCCGCTGCCATTCCGAACACAATGGTGAAGACTTTCCGTTGATCAAGTGGGACACAAAAACTTTCGATCACAAAGAAACTGGATACCCGCTTCAGGGCAAGCACGCAGGGCTGACCTGCAATCGTTGCCACACGCCGGCGAGAATTGTGCCGTCTGAGCGGCCTGCGATCAAGATCAAAGACCTGAGCCGCACCTATCTGGGCTTGTCCACGGCCTGCGCCACTTGTCACCAGGATCCGCACAACGGACGGCTCGGACAAACCTGCCAACAGTGTCATAACGTCGAAGAGTGGAAGACGATCAGCGTCTCGCAGTTCGATCACTCGAAGACGCGCTATCCGTTGACCGGACTGCACGCGCAGGTTGAGTGCGCCAAGTGCCATACTCCGGGGCCCGACAACAAGCCGCGCTATACGGGCATTCCCTTCGACCAGTGTTCGGACTGCCATAAGGATCCGCATCATGGAAGTTTTCCGCAGGGTTGCCAATCCTGCCACACCACCATGGGCTGGAAGAAGATTTCGCTCAGCGCGGTGAATGAGCGTTTCGACCACTCGAAGACGAAGTATCGGCTGGAAGGAAAGCATCTCAGCGTGGACTGCGCACGGTGCCACGCCAACGGCGATTTCAAAAAGCCTTTGGCCTTTGCCACGTGCATGGATTGCCACAAACCTGATCCGCATAATGGGCAGTTCGCGCAGCGGCCTGATCACGGGGAGTGCGCCTCGTGCCACAAGGTGAGCGGGTGGAAGCCGTCGACCTTCACCGTGACCGAACACGCTGCGAGTGCTTATCCCCTGAAAGGGGGGCACGCGCACGTGGAGTGCGCCCAGTGCCATATTCCCAAGGGCAAGGACACGCTGTTCAAGATGAAGTTCGATCGTTGCACGGATTGCCACGGCGACCGTCACGCCGGACAGTTTGCCGCAGCGCCTTACCTCAACGCTTGTGACCGCTGCCACAGTCTGGAAGGCTACAAGCCCTCCACTTTTACCCTTGCGCGCCACAAAGAAACGCAATTCGTTCTTACCGGCGGACACCTTGCCGTGCCCTGCGCCGACTGCCACAAAGAATCGGCGGAGTTCCGGCCCAAGCCGGCGGTTATCTACCACTGGCAGGGCTTGAGTTGCACGAGTTGCCACGCGGATCCTCATAAGGGGCAGTTCAAGGAACGCCTGCAGCAGGTTCGAGCGGACAAGATCGTTGCAGGATGCGAGGCGTGCCACTCGACGAAGTCGTGGAAGGACCTGGCCCGGTTCGATCATTCGAAAACCCCATTCCCGCTCGTGGGAGCGCACCGGGCGACCGGCTGCGCCGGCTGCCACAAGCCGCCGAACCTGGAAACCAAGCTGATCAATGTGGACTTCAAGGCAGCGCCAACGCAGTGCGAAGATTGCCACGAAGATGTGCACGCGAAACAGTTTGCCAAAGCGGGCGTCACGCGATGTGCTGAATGTCACAACAGCATGAAATGGAAGCCGGCGTTGTTCGATCATGATCAGCGGACCGAGTTCCCTCTGCGCGGCGCTCATCAGAACGTACACTGCGCGGAGTGTCACAAGTCGACCAGGCTCATTGCGGGTAAGGCCGTGCTCTTCTACAAGCCGACACCCAAAGAGTGTGCGGCGTGCCACGGCGCTACCAACCCGGCGCCCGGTGTGAAACAGCACTAGCGGGCGTTACTAGCAGTCATTGCTAGCGGTCATTGCCTATGGCCGGTTTCGTGCGCTTGCCTTGCAAGAATCTTGAAGTTGTAAAACCTCCGGGTCTAGTCACAAGGTCACACCGGCGGTATATCTCATAGTGAACCCGCATCACTCGAGTATCGCGACTCTGGGTTTGCGTCGGTCGTGGAGATTTCTGAACGCCATACCCTATAGGCAAAAAGTTCGGGTCACGTGCAGAACTTACATTTGCCTCATAGTAATAGTGAACCAATGGAAGCCGGAGCGATTGGCCACCCGGCACATGAAAGACGTACCAGTGTAACTATCGAGCGCTCATGCGAACCGCTACTCTGTGTGGACTGTCAATTGCATCACTCGTCTAAATATTTCTTCTCTGGCTTTCTAGTTCTGTAGGGGACCGGGTAAGGGGCGAGTCATGTTGGCGTCAGGGGGCGTGCTCAAGCTGATGGCTGTAGGGTTGCTGGCGCTTTCCGGAAGCCCGGAGCGTCCGCACTCGCAGGGCTATGAGGGCACTCACAGTCCCCATGGCAACCTTGCCACTCCCTGTCAGAACTGCCACACCTCAAACGCGTGGCGCCCGATCCGAGCAGTTCCTGAGTTCGATCACAACCAGACGCGGTATCCCTTGCGCGGCATGCACCAGTCGGTGACCTGCACCCAATGTCACGTCAAAATGGTGTTCACAAACGTGGGGCAGCGCTGCCAGGATTGCCACGCCGATATTCACAAGCGGCAACTTGGCGCAAATTGCGAGCAGTGCCATACGGTGCGCGGGTGGACGGTTTCGATCACGCAGGTGCAGGAGCACAACAACCGCTTCCCGCTGACCGGTGCACATGCGGCTGTGGACTGCGATTCCTGTCATAAGGGTGCGGCCAACAGCAAGTTTCAGACGATGTCGACTGATTGTTATTCCTGCCACGCCGCGGACTTCAAGAGCACGTCGAATCCGAATCACATTTCGGCGCAATTCAGCACGACCTGTAATCAGTGCCATGGCACGGATAACTGGCTGAACGCCGCGTTCGACCACTCGACGGTGGGATTTCCCTTGACCAACGCACACGCCGACCCGCCGCGTCAGTGCGCCGACTGCCACATCAACAATAACTACAACTTGAACACCACGGCCTGCGTGTCCTGCCATTTGAAGGATTTCCAGGGGACAACCAATCCTAATCACGTCACGGCCAGCTTCCCGCAGACCTGCGAGCAGTGCCATAACACGACTTCGTGGCTGAATGCCTCGTTCAATCACGACACTACGGGTTTCTCATTGACCGGGTTGCATACGGTGCCGCCGCGGCAATGCACGGATTGCCACAACGCGAAGTTTGGCAACTACAACATCACCAGCACTGCCTGTGTGACCTGCCACCTGACCGATTTCCAGGGGACAACGAATCCGAATCACGTCATTTCAAACTTCCCGCAGACTTGTGAACAGTGTCATAACACCACTTCGTGGCTCAATGCCACTTTCAATCACAACAGCACCGGATTTCCGCTCACCGGGTCGCACACGGTACCTCCGCGGCAGTGCACGGATTGCCATATCAACAACAACTACAACCTGACCACTACCGCGTGCGTCGGTTGCCACCAGGCCAACTACAATAACGCGACCACTCCGGTGCCGCACACGGGCTTCCCCACGACCTGCGAAACCTGCCACGACACCGTGCAATGGACCGACGGCACTTTCAACCACGCCACCACCGGATTTGCTCTGACCGGATCGCACACGGTTCCGCCGCGCCAGTGTTCGGATTGCCACAACTCGAAATTCGGCAACTACAACATAACCAGCACCGCCTGCGTGAACTGTCACTTACCGGATTACACCGGCACCACCAATCCCGCGCACGCCGCGGCCGGGTTCCCGCAGCAGTGCGAGCTGTGCCACGACACCAATGTGTGGACCGATTCCACGTTCAATCACAACACTACGGCGTTTCCCCTGACGGGATCGCACACGGTTCCGCCGCGGCAGTGCACTGATTGCCACGTCAACAACAATTACACGACGCTGCCGCTGACTTGCATCGGGTGCCACCAGACGGATTACAACAACACGAGCAATCCGGGCCACGCGGCCCAGCCGCAGTTCTTCCCCACGACTTGCCAGAGCTGTCACAGCACCACGAACTGGTTGAACGCGAATTTCAACCACGGGCAATATTCCCCGTTCCCGACAAATCACGGTGGAGCCAACAACCTGTGCTCGACCTGCCATACCAATTCGAACGACTATTCGGTGTTCCAGTGCACGGGGTGCCACGGCGGCAACAACGCGAACAATTTCCATCACGACAACGTCAGCGGGTATGTCTACAACAGCATCAACTGCTACCAGTGCCATCAGAGCGGCAATGGCGGAGGATAAGCGCGAAGTCGTGCGTGGGCACCAGCGCGGGAGTCGTAGCAGAAATGCAGAATTCAGGCGGCAGGTGGAGCGCCAGCGAGTGATCGCAAACAATGACGGCAGCTCAGAAACACGTGGCGGTCCTGATGCTCTTGTTGTCCTGTGCCGTGGCGCAGAACGCAGGTGGGCCGGCGACCGTGCAGGCAGTGAAGGTGGCGCGAGCGGAGAGCGATCTGCGTGTCGAGATCACGCTCAACTCTCCAGTAAAAGCTTCCGCGGATGAGGCGGTTCACCCCGACCGGATTCTGGTGGATCTGTCCGGCGCCATCTGCAACGACGTGTGTAACGAAACCATGCGCAAGATCGAAGTCAACAGTAACGGAGTGCGCCGCGTACGCACGGCTCAGCACAGCAGCAGCCCTCCCATTACGCGCATCGTGCTGGACCTCGACGCGGCACACCCGTACACACTGAAATCGGAAGGGAACCATATTATTCTGACGGTCAGTCCGCACAGTTCGTCTCGCGGAGCAGTGGCCCCGGCAGTGTCGGGAACCGTCATAGGGATTTTTCGGCGCCAACTGCGAGCGCCGGTGCAAGCTACTGGCGACAATTCAGAGCCCGTGCGCTTGCCCGAACCGCCAGCGCCGATTGTTCCAGTTCCCAGCGCAACGTCACCTTCCTCGGTGGCGGCGCTTCCTCCTGAACCAACCGCCCCTGTCCCTGCGGTGCAAGCTCCTTCGCAGCCGTCCAATTATTCCGGCAGCGAGGTTGCTTCCGCGTCCGGATTTCCTTCCAGTGCCGCTGCCACCTCACCTTCCGAAGTCAAGAATGAGATTGCCGCAGCGTGCGAACCAGTGAAGAGCACAGCTCCTCCTTCGCCCGCACCCGCCGCCGAGACCGCCACAAATTCAACATTGATTATTGGCGGTGCCGACCCCGATCTGCACACCGTGTTCCGAGTGAAGTACGTGGCTGAAGGGGTTGCCTATCTGGATGGCGGCAGCGCTGCCGGCTTGAAGGAAGGGATGAAACTCGAAGTCCGCGACGATGCTTTACCGGCGCGGCAGGGCGAGAGCGCGAGTGCGATCGATCCTCGCGTTGTGGCGGAGCTTGAGATTGGCGGAGTTGCGGAAACTTCTTCCGTGGCTGACATTCATACGCCCAAGCGGCCGGTGAAAGTCGGCGATCTCGCTTACCTGTCTTCGAGCGATGCAGATGCGTTGGTGCAGCAGCGCACGCTGAGCGCGACCCGGGCCTATCCTGCCGTGATTTCTTTCACCGAAGGCGACACGCTGGACGAAGAGGTGCGCCAGGAAATTCCGCGGCCGCCGCTGCCTTCCGTGAATCGCGCGCGCGGCCGCATCGGCTTCGATTACATCACCACTATCAGCCATGGCACCACCGACGTCACCAGTTCCGATGTGGGGATGGTTTTCCGCGGGGACATTACGCGGATCGGCGGCACCTATTGGAACCTGAGCGGATATTGGCGCGGGCGGCTCACCAAGAGCTCCGCCACCGGCACGCAAACACTGCAAGATCTGATCAACCGCACCTACCATCTCGAGATGACGTACGACAATCCCAACTCCAACTTGGTCGCCGGGTTCGGACGCCTCTATCTGCCGTGGGCACCGAGCCTCGACACGATCGACGGCGGTTATTTTGGAACCAGACTTTCCAAGGGAACGACACTAGGGATTTTTGGCGGATCGACGCCCGATCCTTCCTCCTGGGACTACAGCCCGAACCGAGCGATTGGCGGCACGTTCATCAACTTTGAAGGCGGCGAATACAACGCCCTGCACTACAGCAGCACGTTCGGCGTAGGAGTCAGCCTGGTGAATTGGGCGATCGACCGGCCCTTTGTTTTCGTGGAAGACTCGGTTTCGTTCAAGCGCTACATTGCCGTCTACGAGTCCGCCCAGGTGGACAGCCCGCGGGGAAACAGCGCCACGCCTGCGCCCGGCCCCGGGCTGGGTCGAAACTTTTTTACCTTCCGCGTGAATCCGCAGCCGCGCGTGGAACTGGATTTCAACTACAACTACTTCCGTGATATTCCGACTTTCGATCCCACTCTGGTCGGCACCGGATTGCTGGACAAATTTCTGTTCCAGGGTTTCAGCGCCGGCGCGCGGGTCGAGGTGGTGAAGCAGGTTTTTGTTTCCACAACTCTGGGACGGAGCAGCGGCAGCGGGGACTCGAAGGCATCGCTCAACGAAATGTACGGCATTACTTTCGCGCGGCTTCCCTGGCTGAGCCTGCGCGCCGATGCCCACTACGCGCGCTTCAACAGTTCGTTCGGGACCGGATCCTACCAGTCGTTTTCCATTTCCCGGCAGCTTAGCGACGAACTTCGGCTGGAAATTCTTGCCGGGCAGCAGAATTTCAATTCCACACTCACCACCAACAACCGGGCCCGGTTCGTCACCGGCACGGTGGAGAGATCGCTCGGACCACGCTACTACGTCCAGGGAAATTTCACCTTCAACAGCGGCCAGTTGAGTTATGACCAGTTCATGTTCTCACTCGGCTACAGATTTGATTCGAGGCAGCACAGGCAATGACAAGTCAAAAACAAATCGCGAACCTGATGCGGCACACTACTTGCATCGTCCTGGCCTTGGCAGGTTTCTGCTTCGCCGGCAATGGGCCTGGTACTCCCGAAGCGCATAAGCTGGCCAACCTGCTGAATCGCGCCGGCGATCAGACTTCGGCATTTGTCGATCAGTTCTCCGACGTGAAATGTACTGAACACGTGCGCCAAGAGAAGCTGGGCAAAGACGACAAGGTCGCACTGAAAGAAGAATCTTCTTATGACTACCTAGTCATTCTGACAAATACTGGGGGAGAGCTAAGCCTTTCGGAATCACGTCTGACATTGCACGAGGCGAAACGCGACCGCAGGAACACGTCGATGCTGCTGAGCAACGGTTTCGCCACGCTTTTTCTGGTGTTCCACCCCTACTACGCCGAAGCTTTTCAATTCAGCCTTGCGGGAGAAGAAGTAATCGGAGGCAAGACTTTCGACAAAGTTACCTTCCGGCACATTGCTGGAATGAAGTCGCCTGCCGCCCTCGCTCTGCGCGGGCGGGAGTATCCGCTGGAGCTTGCGGGCACAGCCTGGATTGATCCGCAGACCGGCAACATCGCAAGAATCGAGGCGGGCATTGAGGACACGTTGCAGGATGTTGGGCTGAAGTCTCTGCATTCGGAAATTGATTTTGCTCCCTTGCCTTTTGCCGATTCACAGACGGTGTACTGGTTTCCCACGCGGGCCATGGTCGAGGTGGAAACGCCTCGGCAGCACTGGCGTAACTTGCACCTGTTCACCGAATACAAGAAATTCTCCGTCAGCACAGAAGCGAAGGTGACCAGCAAATGAGCGCGAATGCCACAGCCACAGCCCGCCTTGCCCCCACTGCATCCGTAGCGGTGCCGGACGCCGAACGGTCGCATCGTGTGCGGCTGTATGCCTTGTACGCGGTGGCCATCGCCATCAATCTGGCGATCTTTATTTATGGGTTTGATTATTACAAGCTCTCCGCCATCGAGCGGCCGTTTTCTCCCAAGCATCATCTGCTGCGGCCGAGCGGCCCGGTTGGGTTGTATCTCGGGTTCTTCGGGGTGGCCCTGTTCCTCGGAATCTTTCTCTATCCCATTCGCAAACACTGGGCCTGGCTGGCCGCCAAGGGCAGCACGCGTCACTGGCTCGACATCCACATTCTGATGGGCTTGACCGCGCCGGCCATCGTAGCCTTCCACTCCACCTTGAAGTTCAAGGGGCTTGCGGGCATGGCTTTCTGGATCATGTTTGCCGTCTCCGCCAGCGGAGTGGTGGGACGCTACCTGTATGGCCAGATTCCTCGCAAGGTGACCACGGCCGAGTTGTCGATGCGCGAGCTGCAGGACTTGCAGGCGCACCTGGCACAGCAACTCGCAGCACAGAATTTATTGCCCAAGGCCGATTTGCAGGCCCTGCTGAGGCTTCCTGATCCAAATCGAGTGGCACGTCTACCCGTCGCGATGGCGATCATTTACATGATCCTGCTCGATGTCGCGCGCAAGTTCCGTGTGGCCAGACTCCGCCGTCATGCGTTGAAGGGCAACCCATCGCTAACCACGCTGTTCGGATTTCTGCCCACTAGGCATCGTGAAGTTGAGCGGGCGATTCGCGCCGCCGCCGAAGAGGCCAGACTTTCGAAAAAAGTTCTGTTCCTTTCACGATCGCAGAAAGTTTTTCATTTGTGGCACATCGTGCACAAGCCTTTCAGCTATGCCTTCGCCGTTTTGGCGATGATTCACATTGGTTTGCAGTTCGTTCTGGGATATTTCTAACGCGATGCTTTCTAGTGCGAGACTATGGATTCACTCATCACATTCGCGATTGCAGCGCTCATCACGCTCTTCTTCGTTGTCGGCTATCTGAGAAATCTGAAGAAGCGGGAGGCCCGCGCCCGCGAAGCGGCGGAAAAAGGCAAACTTTTTTCCGAAGGCCCAAAAGCCCAGCATCCGCATATCGACAGCAACTACTGTATCGGCTGCGGCACTTGCACCGCAGTCTGTCCGGAGGGCGACGTGCTGGCCTTGATCGCCGGCAAGGCGGTCATCATTAACGGACACAAGTGCATCGGGCACGGCCTCTGCGCCGACGCTTGTCCCGTCGGCGCCATCACCATGGTGATGGCCAGCCCGAGCATGGCGGCCGACATGCCCTACCTCACCGCGGAGCATGAAACGACGGTTCCCGGTCTCTTCATCGTGGGTGAACTAGGCGGCCTGGCTCTAATTAAGAATGCGGTGAATCAGGGCCGCGACTGCGTCGACACTATCACGCGCCGGCTTGCGCACAATCCCGTCGCTCGCGCGCACGGAGTCTACGACGTGCTCATCGTCGGCGCCGGCCCGGCGGGAATCAGCGCCTCGCTGCGCGCCATTGAGAACAAGCTCACCTACATCACTCTCGAGCGCGATGAAGTGGGTGGCACTGTGGCGAAATATCCGCGGCAAAAGCTGGTGATGACCAGCCCCGTGGAATTTCCCATGTACGGCAAGTTCAAGAAGATGCAGCTTTCCAAAGAGCATCTGCTGAGTTTCTGGGATATGGTCCTTAACCGCGCCGATTTCAATGTCTGCACCGGCGAGAACGTCTCCGATATCAAGACAGGCACAGACGTTATTCTCACCGTTGTCACCGCCAACAACGAATATCGCGCGCGCAACGTGGTTCTGGCGCTCGGGCGCGCCGGCGCTCCAAGAAAACTCGGCGTCAAAGGTGAGGAACTGCCGAAGGTGATGTATCGCCTGATCGAAGCCGACCACTACATCAACAAACGGATTCTTGTCGTGGGCGGAGGCGACAGCGCGGTCGAGGCCGCCATGGGCCTCGCGCACCAGGCCGGCAACCTCGTGACCCTCTGCTACCGCGGCGAACGCTTCAGCCGAATCAAAGAGCGAAACGCGAAGCGCATGGAAGACTGTATGCGCACGGGAAAAGTCACCGTTCTCTTTCAGACAAATCCCGTCGAGTTCAAGGCGGACTCGGTCCGCCTCGATGTCAATGGCGTTCTCAAGGACATTCCCAACGACTTCGTCTGGATTTTTGCTGGAGGAAGCCCTCCCAATGACTTCCTGAAGAAGATCGGAGTAGGGTTTGGAGCGCGCGACCTGACCCTGGAGGCAAGCCGAGAAGCCAGAGCGGCTGAGGCCTCGCGAAACCAGCTTGCCCAAGCCGCCGTTCCGGCGCACTAGAGCCTATGTGATTGCGACAGGAGGTATTGCCACAGGGGTATTGAGATAGGACAGTGCGTAGCCTAAGTTGTGTATCGCGTGCTTTGAGACTTGGGGAACCATCGAAGCTTACGAAACCATTCCAAAAGAATGGCGGGGACGACGGGACTCGAACCCGCGGCCTCTGCCGTGACAGCGGATGTTTCAGAGGTAACTGATTGAAAATCTACGGCGCCGATCGCCCATCTTGGCGTTCTGAGTAACCCCCGGGAAGTGTTATTGCACCCTGATTGCACCCAGACTAAATGGGTACCTCTTCCACGTAGAGTGTGACACTATTCAAATCCCGGCTACTTCCGGTTTTACCTGCAATCGGCACAGAATCGATGCCAGTGCGAAGATCACGTCCCTGGAAGCCGACATCTCGGTACTGATACGGCCAACCCCCACGAAGCCAACTCGTTCGGGTCAATGAGTGATATGGCGATGTTACAACAGCCATCGCATTGAGCTGCTCTCAACTCCCCGCCTTTCATTGACATACCGGTTTCGCAGGGTAGGATTCTGCGCTAGTGATCGGGCCAAACCATCTCGCACTATCGCATCGTTGAGAAGCTGGGCGGTGGAGGGATGGGCGCGGTGTACAAGGCTGAGGACACGCGTCTCCACCGTCCGGTCGCGCTGAAGTTTCTACCCGACGATGTGGAATAGACGTGGATCTGGTCCTTCCGCCACCCTTCTAGCTAAATGGGGCCATCTCCAATGGTGCGATTGGCGTTTACCATAGTGAAGAGCAGCCCAGAGCCAAGAGTCACCCAGACGGCTACGTCTAGCGCCGGTCCCCAACCTTTGTGGACCGCGATTGAAGCGGTCACGGTCGAGGAAACGACTCCACCAAGACTGCCCATCGTGTTCATGAGCGCGGATAGCGAAGCGGAATACGATGGAGCAAGATCGATGCAGGCAGCCCAGAAATTTGCCGCCGCAAACATATTAAAGCCGGCCGCCAGCGCGATCATCGGCAGTGCGATTAAGGTCAGCTGGAGATGGTTTCCACTGTAGAGCAGCAAAGCGGAGAGGCCCATCCCCAGCCAGACCGCCGCCACGCGGCCCGTGCGCCGGTCGGTTACGCGGGCTACCCGATCGGAGAACCATCCGCCCACCGGCGACAACAAAGCCATGGCCAGAAACGGCGCCGAGGTCCACGCCGCTGCCTGCATAATCCCCAGCCCACGCACTTTCACCGCATAAAAATAGAACCAGTTGTAGTAAACGTAAAATGTGTAGCCCTGCAGGCCGTAAGCGAGAATCAGTCCCCACACCGAGATGTTGGTCAACATCTTGAACCAGGGCACGACGGTTGCCTTCGTTTGTCGCAGACGAACGGTATCTCCTTTTTGCGAACCGGGGTGAACAATTTGCAGCTCCGCCTGATTTACGTCTTTATGTTCTTCGGGCCAGTCGGTGGCGTAGAAGTGCCAGACGGCAACCACCACGAGGGCCAGCGTGGCGCACGCTGCGAAGGAAGCCTGCCAGCCCCAATGCACCATCATCCACGCGATGAAGACCGGGGTCAGCGTTCCGCCCAAGCCCAGCCCGCATACTTGCAGTCCGCTGGCGAATCCGCGCTCGCGAACCGCGGTCCACGATGCGATGACCCGGGTTACATTCGAGGACACGGCAGCTTCTCCCACGCCGGTAAGGAATCGCACCAGGCGGAAAGCGGCCAGAATGCTCATTCCCGTCATTGCCGCGAGGCGGGGAACCAACCCCATGGCTCCAGCGCCGAGAGTGAAACACAGAATGGAAAACGTCAGCGTCTTTCTGGGACCGATGCGGTCACAGATGTATCCCCAGGGAATCTGAAACACGCCATAGCCCCATAGGAACGCACTAAACACCAAACCCATGGAGATGGTGCTGAAGGAAAAGTCTTCTGCAATGTATTTTCCGGCGATGCTGAGATTGAGCCGGTTGAGCGCGGTGACTGCCATGATGGCCATCACCACGGCCATGATGCGCCAGCGCACGCGGGTCGCCCCGCTGGCCGGAACCAGCTCTGATGGAGCTGCGCGTGGCTGACTCATGTCACTCGTGGTATCCAAGCGATTCTCCGGTTTGCAGGGCTAACGCTGGCGGCCGCACGACGCGGACGCTGGCATGATTGAATCACAGAGCGCCAATTCTTCAGCGGCCCTTACCAGACGACCTTCAGGCCGAATTGAATCTGCCGCGAGCTTGTGGTCGTAGAGCCGAGCACGCCCGCGTTTGACAGCAAAGCCCCAGAGGAATCGAAGATGGAGTTGTTATTGCCATCAGTCAGGAAATTAGGCGCCTGGAAGTTGGTGTGGTTCAAGAGGTTGAAGAACTCCGCCCGGAACTGCACGTTGAAAGCTTCCGAGATTCGCGTGATCCGGAAGTTCTTGAACACCGAGAAGTCGACAGTGGCCAGATGCGGACCGTACAGGCTGTTGCGTCCGGCAGTGCCGACGAGATTTTGGCAAAACGTGTTTCCCGACGGCGGCGTCAAAGTCGTGTTCCAGAAACCGGTCTGTGCCACAGGATCGTTCACCGGACAGTTCGCGGCGGCAAAAGACGCTGGCGCATTCGGCAGGGTAAAGCAGCTTGTATTGAGGTAGTTGACGCCACCGTGGATTGGGTTGCAGCCCTTCACGATATTGGCGTAATCCATGGAGAAGTCGCCATTAAAGCCGGTGCCCAGCGGATCGCCGCCGGCGCCGATCGTTGGAGTAAAGGGCGAGCCGCTCGTCGCTGTAACGATGGTCCCCAATTCCCATCCTCCCAAAGCGTAAGACATGGGCCCTTGCTTGGGGCCGGGCAGGTTCCAAATCAGCGTCGCGGTCAACACGTGACGGATGTCGAAGTCGCACGCGCCGTGCCGGTACGATTGCGAAAACAGGATCGGCACCGCAATCGAATTGGCGTAGGTATCTCCCGTGACGGGCGCTGAACTTGTGTCTTTGCAATTCCCCAGTGCGTATGAAAGCTGGCCTTGCACGCCGTGGTTCATGGTCTTCTTGAGTTGCGCCTGGAAGGACTCGTAGGAAGACGCGCCGTCAAACAGCACGGGACGGATTCCAGATCCGCCAGTTCCACCCGCCCAGTTGGGATCGATGGCGGTTCCGCCCACAGGAATCAATGTTCCCGCCGACGTCGCGATGGGCTGCACCAGGTTAATATCGTCCGCGGCAACAGACAAGTGTACCGAGCGCGAGCCTACGTACCCGACCAGCGCGGTCCAGCCCGGCGCCAACTCCCGCTGCACGTTGAAGTTCCAGTTCATGACCAGGGCGCGCTTCGGATCCTGCTGCACATATCGGTTCCGGACCTTGGTGGGGACGAAGCTGACATTGGGATCGGCAACCCCGGTCCCCAGCACCGCGCTCGGATCATTGCCGATGATCTGGAACGGAAATGTCGCCGCGGTGTTCAGGCCGAACTCGTAAGGCAGGGGGAGGACGTCGAACAGTCCAAACGCGCCGCGGATCGCCGTCTTGCCGTTCTTGAAGGGATCGTAGGCGAAACCGATGCGCGGCTCGAAATTCTTCAGCGTAGGATTGGTCGCGATAAAGCTGCCGACATGCACCGGGCCGCATGCGGTCGGGCTGGCAGAGCAATTCGTCAGCGTCGTAATTTCCTGGATGCGATTGTTGGCATCGTTGGGCTTGTTCGTCATTTCATAACGCAATCCCAGGTTGACCGTGAGATTGGAGCGGGCGCGCCAGTCGTCCTGTATGTAACCGGCGAACAAGCTTTCCCGGATGGCAACTTCGTTGGAACCGCCCGGATTCAGCGCATTCAGCTTATCGGAAGTATTCATGAGGAAGTTGGCCAGGCTGTAGCCATTCATCCTGCCGTTCGGACTCAACTGCTCCAGGATGTTGTAATGCATGCGCTCGAAGGCGAAGCCGAACTTGATCTGGTGAGTTCCGCGCGTCAGGAAGGCATCGTCTCCCGCTTGATAGGAAGTCCAGGCATGGGTGAAACGGTTGAGTCCGCCCAGGCCAATTGCAGTGGTGAGGCCTGCAACAGAAATCTGCGGCGTCGCTTTCGCGCCCGGAGCGATGGCCAGACCGGCGTTGGTCGCCGCCGCATCGCCCGAGATGGGCGTGTTGATATCGCCTACCACCCGGTTCACGCCCAGGCGAATTGTATTCACCAGTTGGGCGCTGAAGATCTGCGTATCTTCAATGCTGCCCATTTGCCTGCGGGAGAACACCTGATGGACTGCGTTCTGCAGCGGGTCGGGCTGGGTTTGCGGACCGGAATCAAAGAAGTAGCTCGCGGCCAAACTGTTATTGATCGATATTTTCTGGTCGACCCGGGTCGTAAAATAGTTTTCTTTCGCGATTCCCGCCAGCGCGACGTTCAGCGTGGTAATGTCTGCGTTGGTTGCCGTCTGGCACGCAGCGGGGCAGGGCCACAGGGCGAGATATTGCGGGATATTGGGGTTCACCGGAACTGAAGTCAATGACGCACACGGGTCTGATCCGCTGGGAACGCAAAGCAGGCCGCTGCGCGCTTCCTGGGTGGGCACGTGGATGGATTGCGAGGCCGGCTGATCCTGCCGCACACCTTCGTAGTCGCCGAAAATGAACGTCTTATCCTTGATGATCGCCCCGCCCGCGGAACCGCCGAACTGTACCCTGCGGAAGGAAGGGATGGGACCGGCAGGATCGAAATAATTCTTGGCGTCGAAGATCTTGTCGCGATCAAAAAAGTATCCGTCGCCGTGGAACTTGTTCGTGCCCGACTTGGTGATGGCGTTCACAATTGCGCCTGAGGTGCGCCCGTACTCTCCGGTGTAGCCCGTGGTGACGACAGAAAATTCCTGCACGCCATCGACTCCCAGATTCAGGCCCGTTGCGCCTCCGGGCGCCGCGTTCGAGTAGTCGTTGACAATGATTCCGTTGACCCGGTAGCTGTTCTCATTGGGACGGTGACCGGAATCGGTTAACTGGTTTCCGAAGCCGCGGTTGCCTTTGTTGGCGCTGAACGCGGTCGTCACCTGGTTTGGAATTTTAGCCACTCCCGGTTCCAGCGTGGCCAGGGACGTCCAATCACGTCCATTCAGCGGCAACTCCCGCACCGTGGTCGAATCCACCGTCGCACTGATCGAAGATGAGTTACTTTGCACCGAAGGGAGGATGTCGGTGACTTCCACGCTTTGAGTGACCTGGCCGGGTTTCAGGGTGAAATTCAGGGCTTGCTGAGCTCCGACCGTGAGTGAGATCCCTTTCTGAACCACCGCCGAGAAACCCTGGGCCGAGACGTTAACCTCGTACGTTCCAGGCAACAAATTGGGGGCCGAGTACAGGCCATCCTGGTTGGAGGTAGCGTCCCGAACGTCGTCCGTGGCTCCATTCCTGATCGAAATCTTCGCGTTTGGAACTGCCGCGCCGGTAGAGTCTGCTACCACTCCAGAGAGCGTCGCGCCCACCGCTTGGGCGTTCGCCGAGCTGGGCCACATGGCGCGCAACAGAATCGTAAGCAACGCCAGCGTCATCAATTTCGTTATCTGGTTCGGTTTTTTCATGGGGCTCCTCGCGCCCGGTTGTAGATACCCTGCCGGATCGCGCCACTCTCTAGAAGTTTGCGATCCAGCGCAATCCCTGATGCATCCAATCGAAAGCACTTCTACATCATTGAACTCGCGAATGAAAACAAACGAGTTAAGTTCCTGCATCACGAGTTTTGACGATGCCCTCCCAGTGGCGATATACTCCACCGGGTCTTCAGTAAAATGGGAACTCCCGCTGCTTCCGTGAGAATCGTGCGCTTTGGCGCCTTCGAGGTGGATTTAAAGGCGACCGAACTTCGCAAGCACGGGATGCGTCTTAAGCTTCCCGAACAACCCTTCCAAGTCCTCGCGATCCTTCTGGAGAAACCGGGGGAGGTCGTCACGCGAGATGATCTTCGCAACCGGCTTTGGCAAAGCGATACCTTCGTCGACTTCGACCACGGGCTCAATAACGCGGTCATGCGCTTGCGCGAGGTTCTCGGTGATTCCTCGGAGAACCCGCGGTTCGTGGAGACGATCCCCAAGCGTGGCTATCGTTTCATAGCCCACGTGGATGAGTCGTTCTTCATGCCCTCTGCGGGAGTTCATGAGCGCGGAGGGGATGCGCCTTCTATGCACCTGAGTGCGCCACAGGTCCGAACCGAGGCGGCGAAGAGCCTTTCGCAGACGGCCAGGGCGCGGGTAAGCGCTCGCCGTACCGCGATCTGGATTGCGGGCGCGCTCGCTGGCATTGGGGTTGTAGGTGCGGTTTATTTCCACGGAGGCAATTCCGGTTCTCGGGGAGTCGAGCCGAGCACTTCTCTGGTGGTCCTTCCTCTGGAAAACCTTTCCGGTGACAGAGAGCAGGATTACTTTGCGGATGGAATGACCGACGAACTTATCGCCAACCTGGCCAAGATCCGTTCCTTGCGTGTGATTTCCCGTTCCACCGCCATGGCCTACAAGGGTACCCACAAAACCATATCTGAGATTGCGCATGAACTTCATGTGGATGCGGTGATGGAAGGCACGGTGATGCGGGTGGGAAACCGGGTGCGCATCACGGCGGAACTGGTCCAGGTTTCCACCGATCGTGACTTGTGGGCTGATACTTACGAAAGCCAGATGGGGGACGTTCTCGCGCTGCAGAACCGCGTCTCGTCGGCAATCATCAATCAGATTCGGATTAACCTGACCCCCGAAGACCGGGAACGGCTCGCGAAAAATCCAGCAATCGCTCCAGAGGCGTACGAGAATTATCTGAAAGGCCGGTTCTATTGGAATAAACGATCGGATCAGAACCTGGACAAGGCCATCGGGTACTTTGAGCAGGCAACCCATCAGGATTCTCACTATGCTCTGGCCTATGCGGGGCTTGCCGATTGTTATGCCATAACCGGCTCTACCATCTTTGGGACCATGCCCGTCGGAGAAGCTGCTCCCAAGGCTCGCGAAGCGGCCCAGCGCGCGCTCGAGATTGATCCTACCTCGGTCGAGGCCGCCACCTCCCTGGCTACCATAAAGTTCAACTACGACTGGGACTGGCCCGGGGCCGAGGAAGAATTTCAACATGCCATTCAACTCAACCCTAACTATGCGACCGCCTACCAGCGTTACTCTCTTTACCTGATGGCCATGGGCCGCATTCAGGACAGCTTCGACCAGATTAACAAGGCGCGGGCAGTCGATCCACTCTCGATCAGTATCAACTTCAGTTTGGGATGGCGTTTGTACATGGCCCGGCAATATAACCGGGCGATCGAGCAGCTTCATAACACGCTCGAGATGGATCCATCGTACGAACTGCCGCATCTGGTGGTTGGGCAAGTTTACGAGCAAACCGGGCAGTTTGCCCTCGCGATCCCGGAATTGCGTAAAGCGGTGGATCTTTCACACCAATCGCCTCTCATGGTCTCCGCTCTGGCGCACGCCTATGCCCGCTCCGGGAATAAAGCGGAAGCGGAAGAGTTGCTGTCGGACATGACTGCCCAGTCGAAGAAGCAGTACGTTTCACCTTATTACTTTGCCATCGTGTACGTGGGGCTGGGCGAGAACGAAAAGGCGATGGACTGGCTGGATAAGGCAGTCGTGGACCGCTCCAACGGCTTGGTATTCATGAAGGTGGAGCCGGAACTCGACAATCTTCGCTCCAACCCGCGTTTCATTGCTTTGCAGCAGAAACTCAAACTCCCCGGCTAATTCCGCTCCGTCATTGCAGCAACCATCGCCGAACTAGAACTGCCTTCCTGGCAAGTGCTCGTCCAGCCCAAAACGGATCGCAGTGGTTCCCTTCCAGTTTCACAGTCGACGGTTTTATTGAGCTAGTCCCGTATAGATTTCCACCAGAGTCGAGGACTGACCACCCTGGGCGGCTCGGGGAATCAAGGTACGGTCTTCGAGGTGGTCCCTTAAGGCGCAAATGACTGTTGCAAAATCGCGATAGCACTCATTGACCCGGATCGGCCCAATTCTCAATTAGTGAAATGGCCTGATGGCGTCAGTTGAGAGTTCCTGAAGTTCCCCGGATCGTGTACTCGATACTTCCGAAATTTGGCCCATCTAGCTCCAACTCGACCGTATTCGATGCATTCAGTTCGACACCGGTGTTCACAATCGCCGTTGCCGGCCACGCAATCTCCGCTACTTTCTTCCCATTGAGCTTGATCTGTGCGGTCCGTACTGGCTGAAAACCTCCCGATGGGGTTCTGACCTCAAGCGTAAATGGTGCTTTCAGAGTCCCTTCCTGCTGAAATTCCAATCGCCTCGGCCAAGTGGCGTGCATGTGCGTAGTCGCATGAAAGACCACTGTTCCAATATCTGATTCAAAGTTGGCCACTCTATGAGCGGGTGTCAATTCATGACGCGAGAGTTCGTCCGTCCACCGTCCGTTTTGCGTCAGGGCCGCAAGCAGGTCCTTCAGTGAGGCCCTTTTCCCCACAGCGTTCGCCAGCGCCGTTGCCAGCCACAAAAGACGAAGAACTTCGTCGCTATGTTTCACTGAATAGAAAAACCCGTCAGACTCGTCGTCCGTGGTGGCCTTTTCAAGGATTGCATCGGGAATAAGACCTTCAACACCGTAACGATGCTTCGGGAAAGTCCGCTTGAGTACTGCGTCGAAGTTCCCGCTGAAATGATCGGACAGTTCTCTTTGGTAGTGTAGGTACAAGCCACAAAACAACTCGATCAAATCAGTCTCTTGCTTGCCGTTTTCGGCACATGCCAGCGATGCCCTACGCACGGCTTCCTCAAGATCGGGGGCTAGCGGGTGATCGAACATGATCCGGTGCTGTGCGAGTCGGCGCTGATGATCGGTGAGGGGCACCACCATGGGGATTTCCTTTCGAGGCCATTCGGCCATTTGAATCATGAATGTTTTCCCTGGGATAGGCAACTTCGCTGCCTTGGGGCTCGGCTCAGCCTGTTGTAACATCGCCATAGCACTCATTCTCCAATTTCGCAGAGTGAGCATTTTGAAACAGTCTCGCTGACTCCATGCCTCCTAAGCTTGGTCGCAGGAGATATAACCATGCCCTTGCCCGAAGAAGTTCACCGCCAACTCGCGGCTCGCGCCGTTACCGATCCCGATGTCGCAAGCCTGCCGGCAACATTCACAAAATCCAATGAGACTGTAAGCGAGCCTCCGCTAGATCAGGCGGGGATGCCGAAACGCCTGCGCGCTGAGGGGAGCTAGGAAGACTGGTCATTTGCGTCCAGTGGGCAGTCAACTGTTAAAATTCGCCATTTCACTCATTGACCCAGATAGGCGTGACGCTTCGTCCGCTGCAAGCAAGCGGCGGTTTCGATGCGGCTGTGTACGGAGATATCCCGTGCTGAGTTCGCATTTCTCGCCCGGCCCCGCACCACAAGTCCTGACATAGCCTCAAATGACAGTTGACTACAGGCCGGTAAGCGTATAACATCGCCGCCGTCCTATTCACTCCCCGGAATAGGAATCGTACCCGTGGAACCGTCTCATGTTTCCAGGTTCTGATTCCCAGGTTTTCGTTTTGAGTTTTGGTTTCGAGCCTTAGGGCGGAAATTCCCCGGAGGGAATACGCCCTGACTGCAAATCTTGTCACCCTGACTAGAGCAAAGAGAGAGTCTCCTATGAAAAGACATCTCACGCCAGCCGCTGCTTTGATGACGGTTTTGGTATTGGTCCTGTTCGCGCCGGCAGCTGCGTTCTCCCAGCTGTCAGAAGGATTTGAGAACGGCATACCTAACACATGGACGTTCAGTGGACAAACCGCCCTGGATGGTACCGCTCAGGCATCTTCTGGCGTCACCCCCACCCAGGGAAGCTACTTCGGATGGATTTCCACTGGGTGCACCACCGCCGCAGGGACGTCGTGTCCGGCTGTCGCGACACAAAGTACGCCTTCCTATAGTCAGCTTGGTCTTGGCCCCGGCACAGGTCTGGGGACGCCCACTACTGAGACCGTGTTGACGTCGCCAAATTTCACGCTGGCGTCCCCTGGCGGCGCGATCTCTTTCGATGTAAATTTCATCACGACGGACGGAACTACCGCTTTTGCCGATTTCGCCTTGGTGCAGCTTGTGCCTTCGGCGGGTAATCCGATCGATCTCTTTGTAGCAAACACGACTACCGCGAATGCCGCAGCGGTGCCGCCGGTTGACCTCAACCCGGGAGTCGCGGCCATAAGTCCAGCGACGGCATCCTTCGCCGGGACAACCGTGACTCTGGCAATTGACGAAATTACTGCAGACAATACGGTGTATGGGAACGTAGCCAAATTCGGCGGCGGTAATGGCGGACCGACGGGGTGGATGCACGTCAGTTATGCCGCCCCCGCCGGCACTTACACGCTGCAATTCACCGTCTCGCACGCTGGTGACACTGCATACCCTTCAGCACTCGCGATCGACAATGTGGCCGTCGCGCAGTCGCAGAGCGGGCAATCGATAAACCCGAACAACGCGGCGAACCTCAGCCAGCAGTTCGTGTTCAACAACACTACCGGCGAACACGTGGAATTTGATTTCGACTACACTACCGCCTTCAACACAAACAACGACCTCATGGTCGTGAATAATACGGTCCCGACCATCGCCGACCAGGGCATCACCCACGCAACATACAAGCAGTTGGTGATGGGGACATCGCTAGCCATGACCGACTGCTTCACAGCGAACGGCCAGGGAACGGATGCCAATGGCGATCCCTTCTGTGCCCAGATGACGATTACGTGTACGAACGCCAACTCGAATACTCCCGCTGGGGATAACTGCCCACAGTCCACGCAGCGAAATCTGTACTTGGCGCAGCAATTGGACACTCCTGGAAACGGAATGAGTATTCCCAGTAGTAGCGCCCCTACGCTGGCTGAGGGCAGCGACACCTGGTCGCCTAATAACTGCACCTTCACTCCGGGCTCACCAGAGGGCGGCAAGCTGTGTCCGCAGAGCACATTAACGCAGTTTGAATTGCTGACCACAGATAACGGGCCGAAGCCAGGCGGAACCGGCACGACAACGAACTCCACTTTCATCGCGGGTTGCTGCCAAGTGGAGTGGAACACAGTGCCGAGTATCCCCGCATGGTCGAACAGCACGACCGTTCCCGTGTCATTCACAGCCTATCCACCCACCCCCGCCACCCCCAGCAATAATTGGGTGGCAGCTCCGAACCAGGCCATCACATGGGGCGAGGAGAACCTGGGCGCAACGCCTGATACTACGTTCCCCGTGCCTGGCGATCAGACAGCTACGAATCCGACTGCCTGTCCGAGTACTTGGCCCACGCCTAGCACCGTACCACCGACTTTCACAGCCAGCGGCAGCGTGACGGCTCCCGGGCCGGGGGTATTCGAGGTACATTTCTTCTCGGACGCCTGCGACAATCAGGAAGAGTTGGCATTTCCCGGTACTATAAGCACCGGCAGTCCAAATAACGTGGCGTCATTCAAGACGGCGAGCTTCGGGGTAGACCAAACTGCGCCGACGATCAGCGCGCCGGTGCTGAGCGGTGGTTTGGGCAACAACACTTTTGGCCTAGGCACGAACCCGACGGCATCGTTCACCTGCACCGATCCGTTGGTGAACGGCGCGGCATCCGGGATTGCGGGCTGCGGAAATAAAGTCACTCCCTCGCCCGGCAATGCCTTTACTCAAACGACCACGCCCAGAGTGGCGCCGGCGCCGTCCGGCCCCCTCACCCAGACAGTGACCGGCTTCGCGGTACCTACTTCCACTTCGGGGCCGCAGACGCTGACGGTGTATGCGACGGATGAAGCCGGCAACCAATCCAGTGCGAGTGCCCCGTATTGCGTGGGTTACAAAATCGTCTCGACGGATAACGCGGGCAACATAGGGTTCACGGCCCCGGTGCTGAACCCAGGTCCGAACCCGGCGGTGCCTAACATCAATTCCGCAAGCGTGCACCAGGCGATCCCGCTGCAGGTCACGGTTACGGATTGCAACGGCAATCCCGTAACGAACCTGGCGCTCGCTCCGACGGGCACGGTAGTGCTCAGCGCTGCGAACGCCAACATCTGCAAGGTGGACACCCCCGACAACTCTGTTAGCACGGCTGCAGCCGGAAACTCGGGGTGGCAGAACCTGGGTGGCGGAGCGTATCAGTACAACTGGAAACCGCTGCCGCCAAAGGGAGCATGCCTGTCATTCTCCCTGAACTTGGGAGATGGCATCCCATACACCGCCTATTTCACATTCAAGTAGTCACAACGAAAGTCGGCGGAGGCAAAAGCCTCCGCCATTTTTTGTCCTGAGGCAGGCGTGGAGAGTGTTGGGGCGATCGTTTTAGTTTGCCGTGACTCCGGCCCAGTGAACGGATTCGTCGCAGATGGATTTGAGGTCGGAGCGCCCGGTAAGTTTTTCCGCCCCAGGCTCCTTGCGCATGTCGTCGATCAAGCTAAGCGCCTGCCGATAGTGGCCGCGAGCTTCCTCGCTATTTCCACTCAAACGGAGCGCGCTGGCCAGGAGATAGTGAATATACGCGGTTTGATAGCGCGCGCCGAGTTTCTCGCTCTTGCTCAAGTCCGCGCGCAATTCCTGCTGGGCGTGGGAGTAGTCCTTGCTTTGGATCATGGCCTCGGCCATGTCGGCGGAGCTTTCGAGGGACAGGTACTTCAGGTTGCGGCTGTCGGCCTGTTGCGTCAAGTTGCGAAACTCACGGACGAGTGAGGGGGTCTTTCCTTCGCCTATTGCCGCTTCGGCGACACGCAATTTGGAAATCAGGACCTCCCCGGGATCCGTCGCACGTGATGCGGCACGGAAAGCTTGGTCATAGAAAGTCTTGGCCAGTTTGCGGCCGCCGCGATAAAGCTCAACATCGCCTTGGGTGATGAGCAGTTCGACCTGCAGGTTCGCGTTCTGCAGGTTGCGAGCTATGGTTTGAGCTTCCTGTAAAAGGACCTCCGATTCTGACCCGCGTCCCGCCTTGGCCAGCACGTCGGCGAGATCGTTGAGAATCTCGCCCATTTCACTGCCGCGGTCGCCCACAGCTCGATAGCCATTGACGGCGTCTTGCATGGCATTGACGGCAGCCCCGTAGCGTCCTTGATATTGGAACACCAATCCGATGTCGTGCGATTCATCGGCTGCGCCTCGGGCATCGCCCGCCTTACGCCAAAGATCCAAGGCTCGCATGGAGGTAGTCAACGCCTGATCGTACTGGCCGGTACTGCTGTAGACTTGGCCGAGACTTGCCAGCGTCTCAGCGATCGCTGCTGGCTTGTTGAGCTTTTCGCGTAATTGCAGCGCCTGCTGAAGGTAAGTCAACGCGTTATCGGTGTCACCCTTGCCCTGATAGACGCCTCCGATATTATTCAGACACAATGCCTCGTAATTTTGGTCGCCCGTGTCGCGCTGTATCTGCAGCGACTCCTTATACTCCTGCAACGCCTTGTCATAATCGCCCTTGGACTGATAAACCACGCCCTTGTCATTCAGCGTGTCGCCGACTTCCTTCTTCATGCCGATGTCGCGCTGCAAGCCAAGGGCTTGATTGTAGCTGGCGAGGGCGGAATCAGGCTTTCCTTGTGAACTCTCGACCACAGCCATCTCCACAAGATTGCCCGCCAAATTGCGCTTGAGGCCGAGTCGGCGGTTGATGATCATCGCTTCCTGGTAGCTGCGCATCGCGTCATCGGGCTTGTTCATCAACCGGTACGAGATTCCCGTCGATTGCAGGATCAGCGCCTTCAATTCCTGGGCATCCATCTGGACCGCCAGCGACAAACCCTTATTCAACGGCTCGAGCGCAGCTTGCGGGTCGCCACTCACGATTTCGACCACGCCCATCTGCCACAGGGCCTTGACGTTCTTCGGATCCGATTGCAAGAGTTTCGACAACTGGTCACGAGCCTTGTCGTAAGCTCCGGTCTCGGTATAAAGGCTGCCCAGGGCCGACTCCACATCGGAGTTGTCCGGCATGCTCTTCGCCAGGTTCTCGTAGGCTTCGATCGCCTTCTTGTTATCTTTCATTACCCGCGCATGGGTAGCCTGGATGAGGTAGTTTTCGGCCATCGGCAACTGTTGGCTAAGTTCGACTGCCTTGCGGGAAGCCTGCTCAGCATCACCGTCGTACCCGAGCGCGGAGTCCGCATCGGCTAAGCGTGAATATGCGAGCGCAAATTCTGCGTCTTCCTCGGTGGCAGACTGCAAAGCTTTAACTGCGTCAAGATTCTTGCCATCCCGCAGCAACTGAATTCCCTTGTTGTAATCGCGTAGCGCAGGCGCCGAATAGGAACTAGGCTGGAAGGAACTAGCTTTGAGCTCGTTAATTACGTCCGGCGAGAAAGCCAGATTGTTGCGGATCGATGCCGCCAGGCGGTCCACGGCGCCGGGAATGTCCTTTTCATCGACGGCCTCAATTTTGATGGGGACGCGACGATCATGTTTGAGGTCTTGCAACATAGCGTCGATGCGTATCTGGCCGCCAAATCTCGCATACTGTCCCCAGACCAACGTATCGGCGTTACTGAACTCGGCCAGTCGGCGCAGGGTTGCCGGCTCGATGGAAGAGTTGGGTATGATCCGAAGATCGGAAAGCACTTGATGCAACCGATCCTGGGAAACAGTTCGCAAGCTTGCGGACTGGCCCACATCGGTGCTCAACATATCGGCAAGACTGGATCCCAGCCAATCCACGCTGGGATCCCCGGAAGCATTGCGGAAGGGCAAGATCGCCAACGACAGCGCAGGTCCAGACGCACCTTTTTTTGCCGATGGCGAAAAGAGCTTGCCGCGAAACAGATAGCCGGCAATCGCCAGGAAGAGCACAGCGGCGATGCCGATCAGCAGTGGCCAATGAATCGTACGCGCCCAAGGCTCGACCGCAGGTTGAAAACGCAAGTTTGCAGCCGCACGATTACCTCGCCAGTCATCAAGATCTCGCAGCACCTCGGACGCGGTCTGGTAGCGCAGGGCGGGATCACGCTCCAGACATTTACTAACGATGTTGCTCACTGGCCGCGGAATCGTTCCGTCATGATCGGAGACCGGCACGGCTCGTTCCTGATTGCGCTTGATCAAGCTGGCCAGCGCGCTTTCCGCCTTGAACGGCATTTTGCCAGTCAGCAATTCATAAAGGATCAGACCCACCGCGAAGAGATCGGAACGCTGGTCCAAACTGCCCCCCAATGCCTGCTCGGGAGACATATATTCCATGGTTCCAACCAAAGCTCCGGTTCGGGTCATACCGTCGCCTTCGACGGTGCGCGCCATACCAAAGTCCATTACCAATATGCGCCCGGTCTTGTCCCGCATGATGTTCTGCGGTTTTAGGTCCCGGTGAATCACGCCCACGCTGTGCGCGGCATCGAGTGCACGACACACCTGTTGCACGATCTCCACGGCCTCATCGGGGGAAAACTTCTTCGCCTTTACGATGAGGTCGCGCAGATCTTCGCCCTCGACAAACTCCATGGTGATGAACTTCACACCATCCGAATCGCCCAGATCATAGATACGAATAACATTCTTGTGGGTCACCTGTTGGGACAGCAGGAGTTCCTGCTTGAAGCGGGCGACGATCGACGGATTGGCAGCCAGTTCTGGGCGGATGAGTTTCAGGGCCACGAAACGGTCGAGTTCCCGGTCTAGGGCCTTGTACACGGCCCCCATTCCGCCCTCACCCAGCAACTGCAAGATCTCGTAGCGGTCGTCGAGCACATCGCCGGCTTGCAAAACGGAGGCACCGACCTGGATACGCGCGACGGCGCGGCCAGAAGAACGGGGAATCGGGGTTGCGTCGACTTGCGTGGCATCGGCATCCACGAGGGTGGCCTCGGGATCGACGAACGTAGACTCGGGATCGGAAGATGCTTGAGGAAACTCGATTACTGTAGACTTGGGGTCAACCGGGACGTTGGAGCCAGAACTATCATCCTTTGCGGGAACGCTTACTCCGGGCTGGTTTGTCGAGTTCGATAGATCTTGAGGATCAAACCGCAGATTCCGGATCGGCACGAGTCGCCTCCCTGGAGGCCAGAATCAAACGCCCCAAAACGCGCGCAAAGAAACCGAACCAAAGTATATACCGCCGGCAGCACCGGTGTCCCCACACGCGGTGGTTGGTAGTGCCTCAGCTTGAAACACCTGGCTCTCGGGAATTCGCTTTTCGAAGGACGTTGGGCGCGGCGGTCCGGTTATCCTGGCCTTGGTAGCGAGCGCCATGCTGACGGACACTTTCCAGGCCATTACAGCGCAGGCGAAACAAGGCAAGTTGCGCCCGGCGCAGACTCGCTTTGACAGGAACGGTCTAGAGAGACTTCGGGACGAGAAGCGTTCGCGCGATTTCTATCGTCTTGAATCACCGAGAACCGCCCAGCACGAGTTTCGTGACCCTCATCGCCATGCGTCAAACTATGCCTACGTGCGGTTGGAGTGTGCTCCCGCAGATGATCTCAGCTTCGAAGCGCGAGTTTCGTGGCCGCCAACGTCACTTGGCGAAGGGCCGGTGTTTGAACGCGCTATAGCGGAGATTGTCGCTGACGAACTGCTTTCCGGTGTTGACCAACACAGCGGATGCGAGATCACACTTGTCGAGGTTTCTCGACGCAGGACGGATACAGTTCGTATGCCAAGAATTGGATCCTTCCACGTTGGGGTCGTGTACCTCTCCGGACGGTAAAGACCGTCGAGGTCGAGCGTTGGTCGCGAGATGCGACTGGTTCAAACGGCACAAAGGCCAAGTGCGTCCTGTCTGCTCTGTTCTCACACGCCGTTCGATGGGAGTTCACTTCCAATAATCCGATCTCTTCGGGGATCGCAGTCGGTTCGGGTGGGAAGCGCGGTCCCAGCACCGGCGTTCGGGTGAGCGCAAAGCGGCAAAAAGCGCCAATCGTTTTATCGCCGGAGCAAGTTAAACTCGGGCTTACACAGCTTGAATTCCGGGATCAACTGTTGGTTGTTTTGGATGGCGCACTGGGAACACGCCGGGGCGAACTGGCGGCTTTGCGGTGGCAGGACTGCGACTTTGAAAACGACATTTTTCAGATTCAGCATTCCTACTACTGCCAGGAAGAACGCCGAAGCGGTTGCACCCTAATTGCACCCAGATTCCAAAAGTGCCATTCTGTAAGTAACTGAAAAGAATGGCGGGGACGACGGGACTCGAACCCGCGGCCTCTGCCGTGACAGGGCAGCGTTCTAACCAACTGAACTACGTCCCCACTTGCCAAATCTAATGAGACGAAGAATGGCGCTGTTTCCAGCTCGAACCGCCTGAATTCTTGAGAGTTCGTGCTTTTTATTTTAACACAGCTGGTTTCGCACTGAGCTCTCCGCGAGAATTTTGCCGACAAGGCTGGGCAATCGAATCAGTAACCGACAACTCTGTCATGGGCTCTTCACCTCCCTTAGCGATATAGAGGAGAAACGGAAGGATGGCGAAAATCATGCCGCGCGCAAGACTAGAGCCGTTGTCAACTAATACTCGCAACTGTTACTCCGGAGGGTGCCAGAAGAGGGCCACCAGAGCAAAAACCAGAGCAGCAAATGCTCCAACCGCCAGAGAAAGAACGACTCCTTGACGGGTGGTGAACGATGACTGTTTATTTTTCTTTTTTCCCGCCTTCATCACACATCGACTGTTGCGTTCAGATTCCGCTGGTTTGGTACTGCAACACCGCCAGGGAGAGCCGGTAGTCGTAACCTGCCTCCGCGTTGCCGATCTGGGCTTGGGTTTGTTGCAGCTGTGCCTGGCTGAGTTCCACGATCGAGCCCAGGCCAAGGTTGTAGCGCGACTGTGCCAGGTTCAGGGCAAGGTTGGCCTGATCCAAAAGTTGTTGCGTTACGGCGAGCCGGTCGTAAGCCGTGTTGGCATTCAACCAGCTCGTGCGAACGTCGCGCGAGATGCGGTCGCGAAGATCGCGCAGGCGCTCTTGCGCGGCTTGTGCTCGAAACGATGCTTCGCGGGCTCTCGCTGTGTATTGGAAGCCGTTGAAGATCGGGATATCGATGTTCACGCCTACGGCTCCATACCAACTGGAGACGATGGGGTTGCGCACGGGCGTGTCTCCCACGGCTCCGAGCGCGCGAATGTCGGGAAGGAGCAAGTCCCGCTCGGCAGTTTGGAATTTCTTCGCAGACTCACCCTGGAATTGAAGCGAGAGGATTTCCGGCCTCATCGCCAAGGCCGTGGAAATCAGTTCCTCCACATTGCTTTGCGGAGGGGTGACCGCGGTTGTGTCGTCGGCGAGCTGAAAATTCTGGAGGTTCGAAAATCCAAGAACGGCCGAAAGCGACGCGAAGGCGGCGTTCTCGTTGTTTCTTGCGTCGAGAAGCAGCAACTTGGCCTGCGCGAGATTCACATTCGCAAAGCTGAAGTCTAGTTCTGACTTCAGCTTGTTCCGGAATAGAGCGCCCGCCTGGTCGGCAACCGTCTGGCGATCAGTCACCGTCTGCCGGGCCACGGTCAGGACGGCTTGCGCCTGCAAAGCGCCGTAGAAAGCCTGATCCACGGCCAGCAGGATTTGCTCTTTCGTGGCCACTGCATTTTGATTTTCGGCTTTCGCCGCCAGATTGGCGCTGGAGATCAGGTTGGTGGTGCGTCCGAAATCCGTGAGGAGTTGGCTCACGGTTGCGCCGGCGGCCGCGCGCTGATAAATGGCGGGATTGTTGAGCCCGCCAGCCGTGATCCGCGTTCCGGGATCTGCGTCGACCGCGGTGAGATCGACGGTCGCGGTGGGCCAAAGGCGCGATCGGACTTCCCGCGTCACCTGCTGCGACGCCAGGGCCGTCAGTCGAGCGACGGAGATTTGGGGATTGTTCTTCAAGGCCAATGCCTGGGCATCTTTCAGGGTCAATACGTTTGGCGTCCCTGGATTGTCTTGCGCCGATGAGTTTTGTGGCTCAGTCAACGATCCACTCAAAGTAAGTGGTGCAGCAGCCCGTTGCGGTATGGGAGCCGAGGGCAAGCTTGAGGATGTTGCCGAACTGAGCCCGCCTTGCGCGAGACTGCACACCGGCATGACCAGAGCCAGACAGATTGGTAACGAGGTTTTCATTTTGCCGCGACCTCCTCAACCGCGCCCGTGTTTCCGCGCTTGCCGTAGACCAGCAAATAAGCCGCGGGCACGATAAAGATGGTCAAAAGGACCGACGAAGTAAGGCCGCCGATGATAGCGCGTGCCATGGGCGTATATTGCTCGGCCCCGGTGCCTAACTTCAGCGCCATCGGAATCATGCCGATGATGGTGGCCAGCGAAGTCATCAGAATCGGGCGCAGGCGCACCCGGCACGCTGTAATGACTGCGTCCGCCGGTGACAATCCCTGGCGCTCCAGGTTGTGGGCGAAGTCAACGATCAGGATGCTGTTTGAATCCGCGATGCCCACCAGCATCAGCACTCCCATCAGCGACATTACGTTCAACGTGGTGTGAGTGAGCGGCAGGATGATCAGCACTCCGACGAAGCCCATGGGTATGGCAAGCATGATCAGAAAAGGATCGATGAAAGATTTGAACTGTGCGGTCAGAATCAGGAAGAGCAGGACAAACGAAATCAGGAACCCCAACGCAAAACTCTTGAAGGAGGCGTCCATGCCTTGCACCATGCCTCGCAGATTCACCCGGACGTTGCCGGGAAGATTTGTTTTGGCAAGAATGTCGCGCACGGCGCCAGTGACTTTTCCAAGATCTTCCGCGTTCGGCGTCACGTAGATGTCGACTGCGCGCTGAATCTGGTAGTGGTCTACTTCGGTCGGCGTCAGGATTTGTTTCACGTTCACCACATTCTTCAGCACGGTGGTGGGCCTGCCTTGTCCGAGACACGCCCACGAAGAGTGCCCCGTACCGGGCTGCGCGGGGCCGGAGGGGCCGCAGGCCATTCCTGTTCCGTTGCCCGGATCGCGCAGGGGAAGTTGTCCCAGGTCGGCCATGTTGTGAATGGAACCGTCACCATGCTCGAAAAGCTGCACCGTCAGGTAGTAGGCGTTGCCGCTCTTGCGATCGACCCAATAATTGGGGGCGATCATGTAGTTGGAGTTGAGCGCGGTGATTACGTTATCCACCACATCTTTTTGTGTCAGCCCCAGCTCGCCGGCGTGAACGCGGTCAACATCCAGGCGCAGAGCGGGATAGTTCATGTCCTGCGGAATGTAGATTTGTCCTACGCTGTGCACTTCACGAAAACGCGCGGCCAGACCTTGCGCGATACCGTAAATCTGGTTCAGATCGGGGCTGCTCACCTGCACGTCAATCGGCGCCGGCATCCCCATGTTGAGAATGGCATCCACCATCGAGCCGCTGGCAAGGAACGTGCGGATCTCGGGGAACTGGCTTGCCATCGCCTTCTGCACGCGGTCCATATACTCGAAGCTGCTGAGATGATGCGGTTCGTTGAGCGCCACCTGCACGGTCGCGGTATAGGGACCGGAGTTGGTGGTATAGAGCGCGGAAAAATCCGGGACTACACCAATGTTGGAAACGACCAGCTTCAGGTCTTTCGGGTCCACCGTATGCCTGATCAAGTCTTCGACCTTGGCGACGTATTGATCCGTCATCTCGATACGAGTGCCAGTGGGAACCTTGAGATTGATCGTGAACTGTCCGGCATCCGTCTTGGGAAAAAACGCCAACCCGAGAAGCGGATAAATTGCCAGGCTCGACACGAACACGCCACTTAGCACCGCCACAGTCAGCCCCGGACGCCGCAGCGCCCGCCTTACCCAATGCTCATAATAATCGAGAAGCTTGTTAAACAGGCGGTTGAAGCGGGCATTGAACCGGTCCATCCAGGACTGACTCGCGGGCAACGTGGGTTCGACCTCATATTCATTTTGCTCTTGCTCCGGAACGTGCTGGACGGCCTTCAGGAAGCGCGAGCAGAAAAGCGGAATCACCGTCATCGCCACCACAAACGAAGCCAGCAGTGACAGACAAAAAGCCAGCGCCAGCGCGGAAAACAGAAACTTGGCCACGCCATAGAGGAAGACGACGGGGAAGAAATCGACAACATCCACCAGCGTGGCGGCCAACACGGCGAGGCTTACCTCCGATCCGCCAACCTCGGCGGCAACCATGGGGGCGGCTCCCATTTCCAGATGGCGATAGATGTTCTCCAGCGAAATCACCGAATTGTCGATCACGCGCGAGAACGCCAGCGCCATCCCGCCGAGGATCATTGTGTTGACCGTCCCGCCCATCAGGGCCAGGATGACAAACGCCGCCAGCGCTGACAGAGGAATGGAGAGCAGCACCGCCGATGTGGCGCGGAAGCTGCCTAGGAAGATGAAGATCATCAGGCTGGTAAGAATCAATCCCAGAAAGCCCTCGTGCAGTACGGTGTTGATGGCTTCCTTCACGTACACAGATTGATCGAAGACAATGCTGGTCTTCATCTGCTGCGGAATGTCGTACAGTCGCTTGATAAGCTGGCGGACGCCATCCACCACCGCGATGGTGTTGGTGTCGCCGCCCTGCTTCATGATGGGGATGTAGACGGATCTTTGCCCGTCGATTCGCACCACGTTGGATTGAATGCCGTGAGCGTCCTCGGCCTTCCCTACGTCGTTAACCGTGACCCAGGAGTTTCCTTTGACCTTGAGAGGCAGCTTGCCCAGTTGATCCATGTTGTCAACCAGGCTGTTGGAATAGACGAAATAATCGAACGGCCCCATCTTCACGTCGCCGGCCGGCAGAATCAGGTTGGAGTTGTTGACCGCGCCGACTACGTCCATCAAACTCAACTGGCGGGACGAGAGTTTGTAGGGATCAACGTAGACCATGATCTGGCGGGACGTTCCGCCGAACACGCCGGGAATCTCGGCGCCGGGCACCCCCGCGATCTGGTTGCGAATTTGAAACTGAGCGAAATCGTGAAGCTGAGTTTCGTTGAGTCCCTCGCCCTTCACCGTAACCAGCGCCACGGGCAGGCTGGAAGCGTCGAACTTCAGAACCACGGGAGGAAGCGTTCCCGGCGGCAAGCGCTTTAGATCCGCGAGAGCTAAATTCGAGATCTCTGTTACGTCGGCATCGGGACTGGTCCCGGGCTGAAAGTACACGCGGATAATGCTGACGCCCAGCATGGAGCGCGATTCCATGTGGTCCACGCCGGAGGCCAGCGTGAAGAAGCGCTCCAGCGGATCGGTAATATCAGTTTCAATATCCTCCGGCGGCATGCCTGAGTAAAAGGTGGCCACGACGACTTCGGGCAGGTTGATCGGCGGGAACAAGTCGACCGGCATCCGCACCAGACTGGTCGCACCAATCACCAGCAGGACCAGGCAGATCACCACGATGAAGTACGGATTACGAATTGAGAACCCTGGCATAAATTTTTTTCTGCCGCGCCGTTACTGCGCGTTTTCCTCGTGGTACTGCATTACGGCCACGGCCTGGGGATGAACTTTCTGGCCAGCCTTCAGCCCGCTACGATCACTCACCACCACCTGCTCTCCCTCGCTTAGTCCGGAAATAATTTCGGCGTCGCTGGCCGTCTGCAATCCAAGCTGCACGGCCCGATCCTCCAGTTCGTCATTCCGGTTCACGACAAACACCGTTATCTTGTTGCCCTCGTGGTTTACAGCTTGGAGGGGCACGGTGGGAACATCGTCTTTTCGATCGAGCTGCAACTCGGCGTCGGCATACAGGCCCGGCAGCAAGACGTGCTGCGGATTCAGAACGTCCACCTCCGTGTGCATGGTGCGCGTGTCTTCCCTTACATCCACGGAGAAGCGCGCTACCTTTCCGGGGAACGTCCGGTTCAGCGATGAGACACGAACGTCCACATGATCGCCAACGTGGATGTATCGCACATACGATTCCGGGACCGGAATTACGAGCCGGAAAAGATCGTCCTGCGAGAGCCGCACGATCGGCATCGCTTGCGTGCTGGAACCCGTTCCTGCCTGCACCAGGGTTCCGAGGTTCGCGTAGCGTTCGGTCACTACTCCGGCGAACGGAGCTGTGATTCTCGAATAGTCGAACAGGCTCTGATCATGACCCAGCTTCGCCTTGGCAACCGACAGCTGACTCTGAGCGGCCTCGAGAGCGGCATGGCCCGCGTCTACCTGAGACGACGCCGCCAGATCCTTTCCCTGCGCGTCGTCCACTTCCTGTTGCGCGACAATGCCAGGCTGGCTCTCAAAGACTCCGTTGAGCCGCGTGTATTGCAGGTGAAGCGCCTTGTACTGCGCCTCGTAGCGGTACAACTCATGCTGCGCCCGGCTCACTTGGTTGATCGCATTCCTGATTTCCGCCTGATCTTCCTGAAGCTGTGCTTCCAGTTCCGGAATCTCCAGGATCGCCATCACCTGGCCAGCTTTGACGTGCGTTCCGTAGTCGACGTTCAACTTCTTCACGTAGCCCGACTCTTTCGCGTAAACGTCGATTTCCTGGAAGGGCACGAGTTCAGAGGACAAAGTGATTTCGCGGCCGAGCGATTTCTTCACCACCTTCGTTGTCCCGACTGTGATCGCCGCCTGCACGGGTGCATTTCCACTTCCCGTGCAGGACGAAAAGGCGATCGCTGTCGCGGCCACAATCGCGGCGAGTGCGCAGGAGCCCAGTCTCCTAAATCTTCGGGCGCGTATCTGAGCGGATATGCTGAAAACTCGGGTCATCGTTTTTGTTTTTCCTTGATCGACATCTCCCTGCCGCTTCTCACTTCGGCGTCTTCATCACCTCGCACAGCTTCGTCACCGAAAAATCGGGGGATTGGCAAAAATCGATTACTTCTTTCTCCGCCCGCTGCAGTTTCCCCGCAATACCGGGAACTTTGGCAGCCACGTCAGCGGGGACGGTCAGCACACCATGGCGGTCGCCGTGCAACAAATCTCCGGGACGAACTTCCATTCCGCCCAAGCGGATCACGGCTCCAACCTCAAAGATGTGAGCATATGCGTGGGAGACAGCTACGCTTCCCGCGAACAACTGAAGGCCCATCGTGCGCACGGCGGGCAATTCACGCACAGCGCCGTTGGTCACATAGCCGACGCAGCCTAAAGACTTCAAGATGGCCGCATGCATGTCCCCAACAAAAGCCCCGCGTCCGGGCGGGTCGTCCATGTCCTCCAATACCAGGATGCGGGGTGGGGGAACTTCGAGAATGCTGTTCCAGCAATCCGCCTGGTCACGGTAGGTGCCGCCAACAATCGGAGGTTCGCCGCTGCGCAGGCGGGCCGTGGCCGCGTAACCCACCATGGGGGCGCGTCGGGAAACATGCATCGAACGCTGGCATCGGCAAATCCTGCGTTACGCAGCCTCACGTGAAACGATTCGATCGCGTTGGCGACCATGCACGTGTCGAACTGGCGAAGAGCGTTCAACCCTTCTTCGGTCAACAAAGGTGCACGCATGCAGATTTCCTTCCGGAACCTGCTCAACCACGCAAGTTCACCCACACGAATTTCAGCAATCCTCAAAGAACATCGCGAATGCGATCAGCAGACGCTGTTCGCCAACAAGTCACGCTAACTGCAAGATTATTTATGAGAAAAGTTCAGAGGATGGAGGAGGCCGGTTGTAGAGATTTTCTTCAAAAAAGAGGCTGGGTATCGGAGGCGCGGCCGGCGCGATCCGGGGATAGGAACTGGGAGATTGCAGGATGTCGAAGCAGACCACCGGTGGAACCCAGTTCGCTGCATTCTTGGTGAGACGCTGCCGCTTCGCGTCCGGTGACGTGTGCGTCTGCACGGTCTTCATCGTGAGCGAAGAAGTACCCAAGGGTGAGCAATAGCGTGTCGCCACGCTCACGGTCAACGAGCACACGGCAACCAGCACCACCACCGCACACCAGTGCCTGTGCGGTCGATTGTCGGAATGTCTTATCGCTGACATCTCAGAAGGAGTTTACAACTCCAGTTGTTTGTAGCATATAAAAGTCAGCTGCCGCAAGCAAGAGTACGGCCTGACTAAGGTAACGACTCGATGACACTCTGTTGGACAGGAAGGCGTGAAAGTTGGTTGCCCGCTCGACTCGCCGCGCAGTATCTGAGAACAAAGTAGAATGCCAGTGATCCTATCGGGAGGTTTTATGAAATTGGCACTCAAAACGTTAGCCGGCTTGGCCGTACTCGCCCTTTCTGCCGCAACCTGGGCAGCGGCATCTCCAGCGTCCGATGCAACCGTCTCGCGAACGTCGCGCGTGGACGGCGTGAATCTGCATTACTTGACGGCCGGTCAGGGCCCCGCGGTAATCCTACTGCATGGCTACACGCAGACCTCGCGCATGTGGAAGCCGATCATTCCGCTTCTTGCCGCGAAGTTTACTGTGATTGCGCCGGACCTCCCGGGAATCGGCGATTCGGACATCCCGGCGGATGGGTTAGACATGAAGACCGCAGCCGCGCGCATCCATGCGCTCGCCAAGTCGCTAGGTGTGGAGAAGGCGAGGGTCGTCGGTCACGACATCGGGCTGATGGTCGCCTATGCATACGCGGCACAATTCCCCTCGGAAACCGAAAAGCTGGTGGTGATGGACGCTTTTCTGCCCGGTGTAGCGGGATGGGAGGACGTATATAACAACCCCGGCATCTGGCATTTTCGCTTTAATGGTCCAACGCCGGAAGAGTTGGTGCGCGGGCGCGAGCGAACGTACTTCGAACATTTCTGGAACAATTTCGCCGCCGATCGCACGCATTCGATTCCAGAAGCCGACCGCGTGGCGTACACGGCAGCCTACGCTCGCCCCGGGCGGATGCGAGCCGGGTGGGCATATTTCGTTTCCTTCCAGCAGGCGGCCCAGGATTTTGCTCAACTGTCCCAAACCCGGCTCACCATGCCGGTTCTGGCCATCGGCGGCGCGAAAGCAAACGGAGACCTTCTGACGCAGCAGATGAAACTGGTTGCTTCCGAGGTGACGGTTATCGTTCTGAAGGATACGGGCCATTGGGTACTGGAGGAGCGGCCGAAAGAGACTACTGACGCGCTTCTGAAGTTCTTGTAGCGCGCTGTCAAGCTTACAGGCAAAAAGGAGATGCTCAAATGTCGAGGCAACTGTGGCTTGCGTTTCTGTTTCTGGCGGCCGCTTCGGCTGCGACTCCACGATCGCTTCCGCAAATGCGGGTGACGCCGGACGAAGTTCGGGCTACGACGTTCGATGGCAGTCAGGCCGGAAGCTCGGCGGTTGCGGGAGTTCGTTCGAAAGTGCTGGTTGGTGATCCCGCTAGCGCCGGCTTTTATACGATCCTACTATTCGTGCCTGCTCACACTACGATCCAGGCACACTCGCATCGGGATGATCGCATGGCCGTCGTCGTCTCCGGGGAGTGGCATTTTGGCTACGGCGACCACTTCGATGAAAAATCGCTGAAGACGCTGCCGCCGGGCAGCATTTACTCGGAACCTGCGGGCCAGACGCACTTCGCGCAAACCAGCGACGGGCCAGCAATTCTTGAAATCTCGGGGTCAGGCCCGACTGACACGCGCTACTTCGATCCCAGCAACGACCCCACGCAAAAGAAGAAATAATGTTTCTCTCTGGAGGCTTCTTTGGCCCGCTCTTCTAGAATTAAAATCTCGCCGGCTCTTAAGAAACGCGCCGCACAAATCAAGCTGCTCCTCATGGACGTGGACGGCACCATGACCGACGGCAGCGTCGTGCTGCTCTCGCAAGACGACGGCACGGCCCTCGAAATCAAGACTTTCGACGCGCACGACGGCCAGGGTCTCACCCTCGCCCACACGGCCGGCCTGCGCACGGGCTTCATTACAGGCCGCGAAAGCGCGGCACTGCTCCGCCGCGCCCAGGAAATGAAGATGGAGTTTATTTATATGAAGCAGCCGGTGAAAATGCCGGCGTATGAAGACATCCTGCGGAAAGCGGGCGTTTCCGATTCGGCTGTCGCCTATATCGGCGATGACCTTCCCGATCTTCCTCTGCTTCGGCGCGCTGGTCTGGCAGTCGCTGTAGGGGATGCCGTTCCCGAAGTAAAAGACGCTGCTCACTACACCACGAAAGCTCTGGCCGGACATGGCGCGGTTCGCGAAGCCGTCGAACTGATTCTCAAATCCAAAGGCGTGTGGGAAGCGATGATCGAGAAAGCACGCGCGTGACGACCAAGCGATCGGGAACGGTGGATTGTAACTGGTAATTCTCAATGAGAGTAACCCCGTGTTTACAATAGTTGGTAAAGGGAGTCATATTTTAACCTGAGTAGTTGCGATGGGGGGAGGACATGCGAACCAATTTTGCTCTTCTGGTAGGAGCACTTCTACTGACGTCAAGCCTTCCTAGAGTCGTGGCTCAAACTAAAGCCGATGGTGCAGAAACGGACACCTCGTTTACTCTGGTAGTCGAGCTTGATGGCGCCTACAACAAGGGCTTCACTCTATGCACGCTTATTCGTCCCTCTCAGCCTTTCAATGTGGAGTGGATGCAGGGAGGGCTGAAAAGCAGCATTTCGGGATCGCTACGCCAGCCCGAAGGGGAGGTATATCCTTTGACGCTCACCGTTAAGCAGGGCTTAACAGATAGCCAGGTTGGGACCTCTCTAACGTCGGAACACAAGCTGAAATTGGGAACTGCGGATCGCTTCGGGGGTATCTTGTCAAGCGTCCACGTCGAGAACGAACAGGTCGTGCTAAGGAAGGGCAGTTGTCCCAACAAAACGGACCAGCAGACAAAATAGCTATTGAAATATCGCCATAGCGCTCATTGACCCTGCTTGACTTGGAATGGTGGGCAGTGCAGGACTCGAACCTGCGACCTCCTGCTTGTAAGGCAGGCGCTCTAACCAGCTGAGCTAACCGCCCACGTCTCACTACATCTACCATAATAACGTACTGCAATACCTCTGTTGCGCGGCTTCTCCCTGCTAGACTGGCGCGATGCGGCGATTGATCGTCAATGCCGATGACTTTGGCTTCACCGCGGGCGTCAATCGCGCCATCGTCGAGGCTCATACTCGTGGAATCGTTACTTCTTCCACGCTGATGGCCAACGGGCGCGCGTTCGAAGAGGCGGTCGGTTTGGCAAAGACTGTTCCTCGCCTCAGCGTGGGCTGCCACGTCGTGCTGATCGATGGCGAGCCGGTGCTTGATGCTGCACACTTGCCTACCCTCGCCGTGGCGGATTCCGGCGGCGCCCGATTCCGCGACGGGCTGATCTCCTTCGCCTTCCGCGCGCTGGCTGGCAGGCTGGATCCGGGTGAAATCGAAGCTGAAGCTCGCGCGCAGATTCGCAAACTCCGAGCTGCAGGCATTGACGTCTCTCACGTGGATACGCACAAGCACACGCACCTGTTTCCGGCCGTGCTGCGGCCCCTGCTCCGCGCGGCCCGAGCCTGCGGCGTGCATGCCGTGCGCAATCCGTTCGGCCCGCGCACGCCGCTGAAGTCCAGCGAGTTGTTGACGCGTCCCAATCTCTGGACGCGCTATGCCGAGGTGCGAATCCTTCGCACTCTGGCCAGGAAGTTTCGCGACACTGCCCAACGGGAAGGCATGGCCACTCCCGATGGCACGCTGGGCATCGTGGTGACGGGTACCCTCGACGAAAAACTCTTCCGCGCCATCGCAGAAATCATTCCCGAAGGCACCTGGGAATTTGTTTGTCATCCCGGCTATAACGATGATGATCTGAAGTCCGTCAGCACTCGCCTGCGCGAGTCGCGGGAGACCGAATTGCGCGTATTGACCATGCCCGAGGCACGCGCTTTGCTCTTGAACCAGGGAATCGAACTGATTTCCTACCGCGACTTGCATTCGGCCCAGCCGGGCCTGTAGAGTTCCGGGGGCAACACAGAGTGACCGCCTTTGGCCGGAGTACTTCGGTAACCTTAAGCAGAACCTCCGGGCGGGTTATGATGCATTAGAACCGGCTAAGACGATTTTCAGCTGGGAGGCTTTAACCATGTCTGCCTCTGGGGCAGCCCCGCGAGCGACCTTGGACCTGCGCATACGTGTGTGGGGAATGGGATCCGACAACCAACCCTTCCATCAGAATGCTACCGCTCAGAATGCCAGCATCACCGGAGCCTGCATTAACGGCCTCGAGCATGAGGTGAAAGTCGGCGATGTGATCGGCGTTCAATTCGAAACCAAGAAAGCCCGCTGCAAAGTGGTTTGGGTGATGGAAGCCACAGGGTTGAAAAAAGTGCAGGTTGGGGTTCAGTTGGTGGTAGATCAGGAGTGCCCGTGGATTTCGCAGCTGCCTGTGGAGATGCGGTCCAACCTGCCGGCTCCTACAGCCGACAATCGCAGAAGGTTTCAGCGTCATAAGATCTCATTTCCTTTGGAATTCCGCGATGAGCGGGTGAACACTCCCATGCGGGTGAACGCCACGGACATCAGCGGCAATGGTTGTTATGTTGAGACGGCGATGCCGTTGGCGGTCGCCACAGTACTCAAGGTGGATTTCTGGATCGACCAGGAACACATCACTTCCTCCGCCACGGTTCGCACGCGCGATCCAGGAGTGGGCATGGGTATCGAGTTCACTGGTCTGCCCGACGACTCCAAAAAACGCTTCCAGGCGCACCTGGACAAGCTGGATCCTGGCCTTTCCAAGCCAGGTCCCAAAGAGCCGGAGTAGCTCTCCGCACGCAATCGCACCTTCCTTGCGTTAAAACTCCACGCAGTCCTGTAGAATCTGCATCCTCTACTGTTTCCGGCAATCGAATTACAGAATCCTACGAAAGCCTATAGGACCACCGGAAAGGGCGGCCTCGCGGATGAAGATTGGGATCACGTGTTATCCCACGTACGGCGGCAGCGGCGTGGTGGCCACCGAACTTGGCCTGGAACTGGCCCAGCGTGGGCACGAGATTCATTTCATCTCCTATGCACAACCGATCCGGCTGCGGGGCGAAGAGCCCAACATTCACTATCACGAAGTCGAAGTGTCGCGCTATCCGCTGTTCGACTATCCGCCATACGACCTGGCGCTGGCCACGCGCATGGCCGAAGTCGCGCAATTGTACGATCTCGACCTGCTGCACGTGCACTATGCGATCCCGCACTCGGTGAGCGCGCTGCTGGCGCGCCAGATGCTGGCCGATGGCCCGCGCGGACGCCGCCTGCCCTTCGTCACCACCCTGCATGGCACCGACATCACTCTGGTAGGGATTGACCGCTCCTACCTGCCCATCACGCGCTATTCCATCAACCAAAGCGACGGGGTCACGGCGATTTCGAACTACCTGCGCGACCGCACCATGCGCGTGCTTGACGTGAAAAAAGAAATCGAAGTCATTTATAACTCCGTGAACTGCGACGTGTACATAAGGAAGGCGAACCCCGAACTGCGCGCGGAGTATGCACCGAAGGGCGAACGGCTGCTGGTACACCTCTCCAATTTTCGGCCGGTGAAGCGTCTCTCCGATGTGATCGAGATCTTCGACCGCGTGCGTAAGCAAATCCCCTCGAGGCTCATGCTGATTGGCGACGGCCCGGACCGTTCGGTGGCCGAATGGTTGGCTGTGCAAAAAGGAATCCATGAGGATGTCCTTTTCCTGGGCAAGCAGGACCAGGTCGAGGAGAAGTTGGGAATTGCCGACATTATCCTTATGCCGAGTGAGCTGGAATCCTTCGGCCTGGCGGCGCTAGAGGCAATGGCGTGTGAAGTTGTCCCCATCGCGACCCGCACGGGTGGCGTCCCGGAAGTGATCGAGCATGGCATCAGCGGATATCTGGCCGACGTCGGCGACGTAGACACCATGGCGCGCTACGCAATCGAACTATTGAATGACGAAAGCCGGCTGCGGGCGATGGGTAAGGCGGCTCGTGCGGTCGCACAGTCCCGCTTCTGCTCCAGCAGGATCGTTCCGCAGTACGAGGCTTTTTACCGCCGCGTGGTCGAGCGCTCTTCGTAGAAAGCTTCAGGAACCGTTCCCGCGGCCTGCAAGAGCGGCAACCGGATGCGCACCAGCGTTCCCTTCCCTTCATGGCTGTCAATCGTCATGCGGGCCGAATCCCCGTACAACACCTCGAGCCGTTCGGAAATGTTGGCCATGCCGATGCCGGTGCCCTGTGTGCCGGTTGATTCCGTCACTTGCGTGGCCACCATGCCTACGCCATCGTCTTCCACTTCAATCACCAGCCCCGAATCTGCCAACCGGCTGCGCAGGTAGATGCTGCCGCCTTCCACCATGGAGGCAAGCCCATGCTTGATCGAGTTCTCCACCAGCGGCTGCAAAAGCATGCTGGGGACCATCATGTCGAGCGACGCGGGATCGAGTTCCTTCACCACGCGAAGTTTGTCAGGGCCGAAGCGGACCACTTCAATATCGAGATAGTTGTCGATGAATTCCACTTCTTCCCGCAGAGGCACGAAGGCGTCGGCGCTGTTAAGCAAACGCCGCAGGATGGTGGCAAGCTTCGAAATCACGTCGCGGGCCTTCTCCGGATCAAAGCGAACGAGGGAAGAAATCGAGTTCAACGTGTTGAATAGGAAATGAGGATTGATCTGGTTCTGGAGCGCTTCCATGCGCGCGTGCAGCAGCAGACGCTCCTGTTCCTCCAGTTTGATCTGGATGCGCACGCTGTTGAAAATCTTAAGTTCGATTCCGATGGCGGTCACCGATGTGGCATAGATCGCGCCCCAAACCCACCAGTTGCCGGGACTCTCCATGCTGAAAATGGAGTGCGGGAAGTATCGCGCCAGTTCGGTCTGAACGAAGCGCAGGCCCACGACCGTAGTGAAGAACATGACCTGCCAGTCGAACAGGCGCGGCGTTGGGAGATTGCGCCGAATCAGGCGAAAGATGCTTTGATCGATGAATGGAGAAAACGACCAGATCTCGTCCTTATCTGGCGCCATCGTGCGCAGTTGGCCGGCGATAAACCCACAAAGCACGTCGAAGGGCATTGCTGCCCATTCTCCGTGCAGCAGAGCGGGTACACCCATCAGCACCCCGCCCAGAGATCCGGCCCAGCGTCCACCGATCACTCCCAGCAGAAGAGCGGTCTCAAAACTTAGATCGCCGGCGAGGAAACTTGGGACTGAAATGCGAATCCAGACCCCAGCCATGATGGGAAGCGCCATGCACAGTACGAGGTAAACCTTCTGCCGGAACACGCGCTCCTCGCGAAACAACAGCGACTTGAATTCCTTGGAGCGCACCAAACTGCTGGAGACCGCCGCAGCCACGCCCAGCTTGAGCGCCAGGTGGATGAGAATGGTTTGCGCGTCCACGGAAGTATGCATACAAGTTCCTGCGAGAAAACTCTAGCACGAAGCACACGAGATAATGCTTGATGGAATGTGTTGCCGCTGCCTGGCTCAATGAAACTGCTCGCCGGTCGGAGTCAGATCAGCCGTACCCATATTACCGTTCGTGGAATCGCGCGCCACTACGCGCATCCGAACCGCCGATGGCGGAAGCTCCATTGCCAGATTCATTACCATGCCTTTTTTCTTCAGTTCGGCGTACTTTCTCTCGTCCACATTCACTTCAAGCTCTTTGACGGCATGGCCCGCGACTTTTCCGTTGGTCGAGAAACCGGCAGTGACCACAGTGAGTTCGCAACGGCGTTTGCCGGGTTGAGGAGTTTCCCAATGCAGGCGGTTCGCGTCAATATCCACCGTTATGTGCGCGGTGCGTGGTTGCGAGCCAGACAGTCTGGCGCGCGCCTGCACTTGCAGCGAATGATAGGAAAGCGGATTGATGACTGCTCGCGAAAGCAGGCGGTCCATCTCTGGGTCGGTCGGGGCCGAGTCCGGAGTAGCGTAATAGCCGTTGCGGGTGCGCGCGATGAGTTCCGGGTTCCGCATGACGACGCGAATCCTGCGGAAACCTCCATTCCACTGGCGGTTGGATGGATAGTACGAGAGCGAGTAGTACGAGTCTCCGTCTTCCACACTGGTTGCGATTTGCGCATCCAGATCGTTCAAGCCGCGGAAAATCCGCCCGCCCGTCGCAGGCGCCAGCTGTTCAAACACCAAGTCTCCAGTGGTCGAGTCGGGAGGCGACAGAAAGCCACTCGATGTGGAAATTCCGATGTTCTCGTGCACAACCTCCAGTCCGCGCGGATCCAGGGTGTAGATAGCCAAACGGCCTCTCCACATGAGATCGGACGTTTCGTGCACATACCCCAGCATGCGCGCTTTGTCAGCTGGCTGAGCACTCAGGTAATTCAAGCTCGGGAAACCTGCGCCAATCCAGATTACGTTCTTGCGCCCCGCGAACTGGCCATTGGCGGCGGCAATTTCGCGTAAGGCTTCGAGAGCATCCCCCAGGCGCTCGGAGGACCCGAGCAGACCCGGTCCAGTCATCAAGCGGAAGGGCAGACGGGCAGGATGACGTTGCAGCGCGATCTCCAAGGCATTTGCGTCACTGGAATAATCGTGCAGCAGTTCCAGGCGCTTTTCTTCTAGCGCCATCAGCGCTGTGGGTTCCGGCAACTGCGGGCCATGAGCGTGAAGATATTGGCGAATTTCGCGACGCGCATACGCCTGATCCATAACCAGGGTGTCCAACTCGTCCAACACCAGGATCGTCAGCGCCGAAGAGACCATTGCTTTCGCCGGCTGGTGCGGGCTTTGCCCGTCGCCAGCCGATTTGAGGTTCTCTCCGAACGCTACCGCGGCATGCCCACTCGGAGCTTCGAAAGATGCGGTGGATTGGTCGTCGCCCTCTTCTTGGATCGTAAAATCGTCCTTCGACAGAGTGCGAACCGGCTTTCCGTGCTTGTCGGTCACGACTACGTCCAACAGGATGAGCCGCGTGTCAGCATGCAATGTCGTGATCGGGGACTCTTGCTGAGGAACTGAAGGCTGCTGTGCCACACAAAACAGCGCGCTGAACAGAACGAACGCTCTAGCTGCCACGCAATGCGACTTCATACGTCTCCTGCCGTCGCGATCGTCTGCGGCCTGGAACCTCGAACAGAAAACTGTAGCACGAAGCCGAAGGTCCGCTGGAAGAGTAACGATTTCATCGCTTCTAAGTACCATTGTTACATCCCTTATCTGTTGGCGGCCTGCCTTGCGATTTCCTCCTGGCGGAAGATGATGAGACGATAATTTCAACCCGTTCAATATCCTTTTTGCTTGTCGATGATGGCGAGCAGCGGCTCACGGGCCAGATAGCGCCGAAGATTTTCGGAGAACAATGCATAATGGCGCTGCCAGAGCTTTTCCGTGAGCCCTGCGGTGTGCGGAGTGATCATCAGGTTTTCGATTTCCCAGAGCGGCGATTCTGGCGGAAGCGGCTCCTGCACGAAGACGTCCAGAGCCGCGCCCGCGATGCGCCGACTGCGTAGCGCGTCGGCCAGCGCCACCTCATCTACTTGCGGTCCGCGGCCAACGTTGATTAGATAAGCATCCGGCCGCATGGCGGACAGGCGTTCAGCATTCATCAGTCCGCGCGTGGCCTCGGTAAGCGGCACAGCCATCACCACGTAATCCGATTGCGACAATACATCGTTGAGCTGAACTGGGGCAAAGACTTCGGACACTCCTTCAGGTTTCCCTTTTTCCGGATGCTCTCGTACGGCGATCACTCGCATGCCCAGAGACGCAGCCATGCGGGCCGCGGTGCGCCCGATGCTGCCGAGTCCGATCAGTCCCAGCGTTGCGCCCGCGAGCTCGCGCGGCCGGGGACCATCGTTCCAGATCGCGTCCTGTCCCCAAATACGTTTCTGCTGCAGCCGCGCCGCTTGCGGAATCTTCTTAGCCAACGCAAAAATGAGCGCGATCACATGCTCGGCGACCACCGGGCCGTGCACTTCACGGGCGTTGGTTAGAACCAGAGCGCTCGCCACCAGTTCCGGGAAGAGCAGTTGATGCACCGCTGCGGTGGGAGCGTGAATCCAGCGTAGTTTTCGCGCGGAGTTGAATTGCTCAGGTCGGAGCTGAAAGGCGAAGAGGATCTCGGCGTCAGCAAGATGTTCTTCGATGCCTTCGTAGCGATCCCGATGGATAATTTCCAGTGCCGGAAACTCTGTTCGCAGTCGTTCCGCGAACCATACTGGCGCATTCCACAGGTCAAACCTGTGATGTACCACCATCAGCAGCTTCATGAACTCCGCGTCCTCGGCGTCCTCAGTGGTTTTCACTTAGCTTTCAGGAAAGCGCGCAGGTCCGCGCCAGTCATCTCTTTCGGTTCATCGACGCCCAGCATTCCCAGCATGGTGGGGGAAACATCGCGAAGTGAGCCGTTGGGCCTCAGCCCGTATTGCTTCGCATCCTCGGCAACCACGATGAAGGGCACCGGATTTGTGGTGTGCGCCGTGTGCGGTCCCCCGGTTGCGGGATCGATCATCATCTCGGCGTTGCCGTGATCGGCGGTGATCAGCATCGCGCCGCCTTTGGCACGCACAGCGGATTCGATCCGGCCCAGGCAGGCGTCCACGGTTTCGACTGCCTTCACTGTGGGCTCAATCTTGCCGGAGTGGCCGACCATATCTGCGTTGGCGAAGTTGACGATCATCACGTCGAATGTTCCATCTTCTGTAGCTTTGATTACGGCGTCGGCGATGCCGGCGGCGCTCATCTCCGGCTTCAAGTCATAAGTTGCGACCTTCTGCGAAGGAACCAGCACGCGCTCTTCGCCGGGAAACGGCTGCTCGACGCCGCCGTTGAAAAAATATGTGACGTGCGCGTATTTCTCGGTCTCGGCCACGCGCAGGTTACGCATATTGAGATTGCCCATCACGTTGGCCAGAATGTTCGCCATAGATTCCGGCGGGATCACGACGGGCAGGCTGAAGTTCTTGTCGTATTGCGTCATGCAGACGTAATGCAGATTTCTTGGGACGCGGTCGCGCGAGATTGTGGCTTCAAGATCGGCGGCGCCGGGAAGGTCGCTGCCGTTTTTCGCATTCAGTCCGCTGTTGCGCGCCAGCGCGCGGGTGATCTGGCGGACGCGGTCGGCGCGGAAGTTAAAGCAGATGCAAGCATCGTCATCGCGTATCGTGGCCAGCGGCGCGCCGTTCTTGTCGGTACATACGAACGGAATCACAAACTCATCCGTGATGCCCCTGTTGTAGGCATCTTTCATGCCTTGAACCGGGTCCGCGTTCTTGCCGCCTTCGGCATCAGCGAAGACCATTGCGTTGTGGGCTTTGGCAATGCGCTCCCAGCGGCGGTCGCGGTCCATCGCGTAGTACCGCCCGTTCACGGTGGCGATCTTGCCGGAATTGTATTCGCGCATCTTCTGCTGCAACTGTTCGAGATAGCCGGCACCGTTGGTGGGCAGCGTGTCGCGTCCGTCCATGAAGGCGTGGACGAAAACGCGGTCGACGCCGTTCTGTTTCGCCATTTTCAGCAACGCGTAGAGATGAGCCTGCTGCGAGTGCACGCCGCCATCGGACACTAGGCCGAACAGATGCAGTCTGCGCTCGCCGACGCGCGCGTGCTTGATCGCCGCAAGCAACACGGGGTGCGAGAAGAACTCGCCGTTCTGGATCATCAGGTCGATGCGGGTGATGTCCATGTGCACGATGCGGCCGGCGCCAATGTTGAGATGCCCAACCTCGCTGTTGCCCATCTGTCCCTCGGGCAGGCCGACGAACGGTCCGCTCGTATGAATGAGCGTGTTGGGATATTCGCGCAGCAGGCGGTCGTAGGTGGGCTTGCGCGCCAGCGCTATGGCGTTGCCCTTGGTCTGGGCGCTGTATCCCCAGCCATCGAGGATGATGAGGATAAGTGGTTTGGGACGAGGCAAGCTTTGAGCTCCTGGCGCTCAGCTCTTAGCTCGCAGCGGTGAGCATCGAGCGGTGAGCCTGAGATTCATAAACGCAGATTGAACTACCAGATTACCCGGATTGGATACTCTTTGAACACTGGGTCCGAAGTGATGATCGGCCAGCCTTCTTGCACGCTCTGCGCGATGAGAATCCGGTCGAAGGGATCGCGGTGATGAAGCTGCAATTTCTCAATTTGGAGTACATGTTCGAGCTTAATGGAAAGTATACTAACGCCATTGGCACTCATTTTCGTAGTCAGATAATTACCTGCGGGAACTGGTAAAGGGAGTTTTCCGATCCGTACTTTGATCAGAGCCTCCCAAATGCTTGCCACACTCAAGAACCTCTCAGACGATGCAACCGCGTTCCGTGCCGCGAGTGAGAGCTTCTCCGGGGCGCTCAAACCCCAAAGAAAGGTATTCGTATCGAGAAGAACCTTCATTCGGGGAGCGGCTTATAGAAGAGGTCTTCGAGCTCCGGATCAGGTTCGTTAAAGTCTTCCGGCACCACAAATTCGCCTCTGGCTGAACCAAATCTGAACTCTCGTTTTTTCCCGTTGAGGGGCACGAGCTTAGCGACCGGAGTTCCCGCCTTGGCGATTATTACTTCCTCTCCCATGGCGACTCGCTCCAGCAGGCGGGAGAGGTGGGTTTTGGCTTCGTGGATGTTGACTTCCATCAGCCTCATTATAGCTAAGTCATGGACTAAGTCAAGTCTCCAAATCCCAGCCCACCCGACCGTGATCGGCTGTTGGAAGACAAGGCCAGATGTCACCGAGGGTGTGCAGACCTGCCTTCTTAAGCGATGCTCGGGCTCTGGAACCGCTCTAATTCTTCGGGCGGCGGAGTATCCGATTGCTCAGCCATGTCAGAGCGCCTCCCAACAAGAGCAGAAGAACGTACGCTAACAGACGTGCTCCTTGGCGCTGGGAACCGAAGAGGAGGAACAGAAGCACCATCGCCATCGTCAGCAAGAGTCCCGAAGCGAAAAGCAAGAACGCGTCAAGCACCGGATGGCCGAAACTCTGTGTCTTACCGGATCGGCGCCCTTCTCTTACCTTGAAGTAGCCGTATCCGAGATAGGCGATCATAATCGCTAGTCCTAGCCATGCGCTCTGGCTCATTCTCGCCTCCAAACTTTCAATACGACAGCTCGCTACAGTTCGAGAACGTCGGCGTCGCTAGCCCTTATAGTTCAGCGCCTTCAATCCCAGGAACTTTGCTCCTTCCCCTAATTCCGATTCGATCCGCAGCAACTGGTTGTACTTCGCGACGCGGTCGGTGCGGGAGGCTGAACCGGTTTTGATTTGGCCCGCGCCGGCCGCGACGGCAAGGTCAGCTATGAACGTGTCTTCGGTTTCGCCAGAGCGATGCGAGATCACCGACGTGTAGGCGTTGCGGCGGGCCAGATCGATGGCGTCGAGGGTTTCGCTGACCGTGCCGATCTGGTTCACTTTGATCAGAATCGAGTTGGCGACGCCCTTGTCGATTCCTTCCTGCAGAAACTGAACATTGGTCACAAACAAGTCGTCGCCTACGAGTTGAATCTTGCCGCCGAGTTCTTTGGTCAGATTCGCCCAGCCGTCCCAGTCGTCTTCCGAGAGGCCGTCTTCAAGCGAGACGATGGGATAATCGCTGGCCCACTTCGACCAGAACCTCACCATGTCGTCGGAACTCTTCGCCGACTTGTCGGACTTCTTGAAGACATACTTGCCGTCCTGGTAAAACTCGCTGGCAGCGGGGTCGAGGGCGATGGCGATTTCTTCTCCCGGCTTGTAACCGGCCTGCTGAATCGCTTCAAGCACGACTTCGATGGCCTCGACATTCGACTTCACCGAAGGAGCAAAGCCGCCTTCGTCGCCGACGGCGGTGTTATAGCCGCGCTTCTTGAGCACTCCCTTGAGCGTGTGGAAAACTTCCACGCCCCAGCGCAGCGCTTCAGAAAACGTCGGTGCGCCCACCGGCATCACCATGAATTCCTGGAAGTCGACGTTGTTGTCGGCGTGGGCTCCGCCGTTGAGGATGTTCATCATGGGCGTGGGCAGGGTGTTGGCGCCTGCGCCGCCGAGGTAACGGTAGAGCGGCAGGCCGTACTCCGCCGCAGCCGCGCGCGCCGCTGCCATAGAGACCGCGAGAATCGCGTTCGCACCCAGGCGTGCTTTGGTTTCGGTGCCGTCGAGTTCGATCATCTTCGCGTCAAGGCCGCGCTGGTCGGAGGCATCCCAGTTCGCCAGCGCATCGGCGATTTCGCCGTTGACATTCTCTACTGCTTTGAGAACCCCTCTGCCGAGAAAACGCGCTGGGTCGCCGTCGCGCAGCTCGACGGCCTCGTGCTCGCCGGTCGACGCGCCGCTGGGGACGATAGCGCTGCCCACGGCTCCGCTCGCCAATTGCACTTCCGCTTCTACCGTAGGATTGCCGCGCGAATCCAGCACCTCGCGCCCGATGATGGCTCCAATATTTGTCATGAAGTCTTTTCCGTCCTTCCAATCTGGTATGAGTTTCGAGGCTTCCGGGAACGACGATTATAACGGATGGAGTTCGCTGGTTGTCTTTGCTGGTTCCCCGGCGCCACCGCGTATTGTTCCGGCCATCGCGCTGGTCTAGAGTCAAAAGCAATGATCCCGGGGTTAGGGATAGAACACCTGAGGAGGAGTTATGAAGAAGTGGATAGTTTCCTGCATGCTGCTGCTGGCGTGCTCGTGCATGGCTGCGGCGCAGAGCGGTTCACCCGTGCCCGCGGGCACGGCCTTGATGGTGAAGCTGGAGACAACTCTTGCGACCTTCAGCAACAAGGCGGGTGATCCCTTCCAGGCGCGTTTGACGCAAGGTGTGGTGCTCAACGGCAAGACGGTGATTCCTGCCGGCGCGCTGGTGGAAGGGCGCGTCACTAAAGTGGCCGAACCGCGGCGTATTTCGGGCAAGCCGACGATCGGGATTCTGGCGGAAGCCCTGGTGATGCCGACTGGCGAGCGCTTCTTCCTCGATGCCACGCTCGTGGACACCAATGCGGGACGCGATACGGACGTCAACCGGGAAGGCGAGTTTAAGGGATCGGGCCACGACCGGCGCGATCAGTTGGAAACCGGCGCCGGCACGGCTGGCGGCATGCTGATCGGCGGCTTGATCGGCGGTCCGCCGGGAATCGTGATAGGCGGAGCCGTGGGCGCAGGGTCAACCGGAGTGCACTGGCTCAGCAAGCACAGGTCGGCCACGTTGATGGCGGGCACTATGCTCACGCTTGAACTCAACCGTCCACTGACGATGACGCCGGTGGTGGCGAGCGCGGGACAGTAGATGGTTCTTAGATCTTTCTACGCCGGAAGCGGATGCTTCCGGCTTTTTTTTTTGGGTGCGAGTCGAGTTCTCGTGTGGGAGAATTGAGTGGTGAAGACGATCCGCATATCGAATGAGCTCTACGCCAAACTTCGCAAGATGGCCGAGGACGGAGCTTGCACCGTCCGCCTTATCGTTCGCGAACTTGAGGCGGCTTTATTCCGCAACACGGTGAAACCACGGCGGCGTGTCAAGCTTCCGATCATCCGCTCGAAGAGACCTGGGACTCTCTATTTGGACAACGAACGGATTTTCGAACTCATCGATTTCCCGTGATAACGCGCGACCGGTTCTATTCCTACATCAAACCGCTCCCAGCTCCCATTCACTCACCAACTGTAGTTCGATCCAACCTTCGACCGGCAGGGCGTCCACAGGCAGACGATTGTGCCAGAGGCTGAAGCGCAGACGGAGGCGAGTGGTTGCAGCGATGGCCGCCGCTCCCGGCTTTTGATCGGAAGGCATAGGCGCACCCGAGCCCGGCACCGCCAGCAGCCAGGCCAGGGGCAAGCGGAATTCAAAGTTGCGTACGAGCGCTGCCTTGGCGACTTCTTCACTCTGGGAAGCGGCTGTGGATAATTCGTCGAGGCCATCGACCTTCCATCCCGTCAGCTTTTGGTCCTGTACTTTGGCATCGAGCCGCAGGGACCGCCGCGGACGGGCTTCTCCGTTCGCCCACGATTCCAGGTTCACTACCAAATCACACTCCATATCAGGAACCGGCCCGGCGAAATCCAGGCGACCGTAGGCGAACGTGCCGTCGATGCCGGCATAGACGGAATCCAGCAGGAACTGCTTGCCGTGCATGGCACCGGCGCGCTGGTCGGCGGTGAAGACGGCCGCACCCATCCACTCGAAGTACCGGATCTTGTCTCCGGTGATGCGGGGATGAATGTAGTGCGTCTGCGGAGTGAAGGCTGGGCGCACCTCACCTCCGGTGATCGGCTGCGATAGATAGTCGGGCGGGGTCGCACCCAATGCCTGATAGATGTTCGAGAGATGTTTGCGGTAAAGCTCATCGAAATCGCGGTCATTGGCGGAGTGGTGCTCAGGACCGTACCACCAGTTCCAGTCGCTGCCTTCGGCAATCAGAATTTCTTCGAAGGCGAGCTTGCGTTGCGCCTCAGTGGCGTGGGCTGCATGCTGCGCATAAAATTCGCGCGCGTGGTGCAGATAGTCCCAGGCGCGGTTGTCTTCGGGCGCCCCGATCCAGACGTTGAAGTTGGCGTTGATCCACGAACCCGGGACTAGAGACTTCAACGGCGAGACGTTTCGGTGGCGGGCAATGGCTTCTGAAACTGTAACCGGCTCCAGGCCTACCTCGCGTTGCAGTGCGTCATAGAAGCGCCGGAGAAATTCGCGGCCGGACTTGGGATAATATTCCCAGGCATTCTCGCCGTCGAGAATCACCGACACTACGGCGTCGCGTCCTTGCGCCAACACGGGCTGGGCCGCTTCTTTGATGTTGCGCAGGAGATGTGCGGCAGCGTCTCCTGGTTCCATCCCAGAGTAGACGAAGCCGATCAGGTCGGAGATGGTGTGGTCGCGGAAGACCATGTGCATCGCGGTGTCGCCATTCTCGTACCGGTGGATGTTATAAAGGCGCTCGGCTAGATGCGTGGGCAGGCGGCCGTTGCCGTCGCGCTGGAAGAACACGCCGGTGCTGCGACCGAGGGCGCCTTCGTCCGTGGCCATCCATTTAATGCCGAGACTATGGGCGATGGCCAGCGTTTCTTCCGAGACACTGCCCTCCGACGGCCACACGCCCTGCGGGCGCAGGCCGAAGACTTGTTGATGAAGATCGAGGGCGCGGAGCAGTTGTTCGCGGGCATCTTCGGGATGACGAAACCGGTTCTGTGGCAAGGGCAGGCCGGGCGAGGAAGTGGCTCCGACGTTGGTGTCGCAGACCAGCGGGAGAATCGGATGATAGAAAGGTGTGGCGGAAATCTCGATCGAACCTTTCTTCGCGGCGTCGGTGTACGCCGGCAGAACTTTGGCCAACAGTTCGCGCTCGCGTGCAATCACAAAACTCTGATCTTCGAGCGAGTAGTTGCGCTCTTTCTTGATTAGCGCCGCGACGTCTTTGTCTTCTAGAAAGAATTCGTCGAACCATGCGATCTGCGAGAGCACCTGTAAGTCGGTGAAATGCTGGGGCTCGAAATACTTCTCGGCTTTTTCGGCCGAATAGCCGTGCTCGCGAAGGAGGTCTAATAATTCGCGATACCGCGGGTAGCGCCCGATCACGTTCGCGTGGTTGGCCTGAAAAAGATATCGCAGAGCGAACAGGCGCTCTTTCTGCGTCAAATCCCTTGCTGGCTTGGCAGCAACCTTGAGAAACGGATCCTGCGCGGTGCCCGCGACGTAGTCCTGAATCTGCGTAATCAGCGATGGGACCAGATTGAAGTTCTGGTGGACATTCGGGAACTCGTCCAGCAGCTTCACCATGCCGTAATAATCTTTCAGCGCGTGCAGGCGCACCCAGGGCAGGCGATATTCGCCGGTGACCAGATCCTTGTAGAAAGGCTGGTGCTGGTGCCAGAGAAAGATGAGACGCAGGGCGGGCATGGCTGGAAAAGAAAGTCTAGCATGGGGATTCGCACCGCCCTGGAGCGCGAAGGGCCGCAAGCCGGCTATTCCGGTACACTAGGACTCGGAAAATGCCGGACGCTCCCACACCCGCTGCTTCTGACCGCGTGACGCTGCTATCCGATCAGGATCTTTATCTCTTCAACGAGGGCAGCAACTATCGCATGCCGGAGACGATGGGCGCGCACCTGGTCTCGCGCGACGGAGTCGCGGGTGCAGTTTTCAGCGTGTGGGCGCCGAATGCGCGGCTGGTTTCGGTAATCGGCAGCTTTAATGCCTGGGATCCACGCAGCAATCTCCTGGCTCCGCGGGGCAACTCTGGCATCTGGGAAGGGTTCGTCCCCGGCGTGACCAAAGGCGCGCTCTACAAATTTCATATTGAGTCGCGGCGGCATAGCTATCAGGTTGATAAAGCCGATCCCCTTGGAATCCTGCACGAGAAGCCTCCCCGCACCGCTAGCGTGGTGTGGGACCTCGACTACCAGTGGGGTGATCGCGAGTGGATGGAGAAGCGTGCCGCCCGCAACTCACTGCGCGCGCCGCAATCCATTTATGAAGTTCATCTTGGCTCGTGGATGCGGGTTCCCGAGGAACACAATCGTCCGCTGACTTACCGCGAGACCGCGCCCCGCCTTGCAGAATACGTGGGACGCATGGGCTTCACCCACGTCGAATTTCTGCCGGTGATGGAGCATCCCTTCTATGGTTCCTGGGGATACCAGACCACCGGCTATTTCGCCCCAACTGCTCGCTACGGCACACCGCAGGATTTCATGTATCTGGTGGATTACCTGCATCAGCATGGCATCGCAGTAATTCTCGACTGGGTGCCGTCGCACTTCCCTTCCGATGTGCATGGGCTGGCTTACTTTGACGGCACGCATCTCTACGAGCACGCGGATTCGCGGCAGGGTTTTCATCCCGACTGGAAGACGCACATCTTCAACTACGGGCGCACCGAGGTCCGCAGCTTTCTGATGTCGAGTGCGATGTTCTGGCTTGACAAGTATCATATCGACGGCCTGCGGGTGGATGCGGTCGCTTCCACGCTCTACCTCGACTATTCACGCAAAGCGGGCGAGTGGATTCCCAACAAATTCGGCGGACGCGAAAACCTGGAAGCCATTGACTTTCTCCGCCGCTTCAATCAGGAAGCTTATAAAGAGCATCCTGACATTCAGACCATCGCCGAAGAGTCCACGTCATGGCCGATGGTCTCGCGGCCCGTCTACCTGGGCGGCCTGGGCTTTGGCCTGAAGTGGGATATGGGATGGATGCACGACACGCTGAAATATTTCTCCAACGATCCCATCCACCGCAAATATCATCACAGCCAGCTCACCTTCCGCATGCTGTATTCGTTTCAGGAAAACTTTGTACTGCCGCTTTCACACGATGAGGTAGTCCACGGCAAGGGATCGCTGATTGGCAAGATGCCCGGCGGTGAGCGCGACCGCTTTGCCAACCTGCGGCTTTTGTATGCTTACATGTTTGCCCAGCCGGGAAAGAAATTGCTTTTCATGGGTTGCGAGTTCGGCCAGGTCCGCGAGTGGGCGCACGACACCAGCCTGGAATGGCACGTGCTTCAGTATCGTAACCACAGCGGCTTGCAGAACTGGGTAGGACAATTGAACCGGATTTACCGCAGCGAGCCCGCGCTGCACTTGCTCGATACAAATCCCGCGGGCTTTGAGTGGGTGGATTGCAATGACAATATGACGAGCACGATTTCGCTGCTACGCAAGAGCGAGTCGCCGAAAGACACCGTGCTCGTGGTTTGTAATTTCACACCCATACCGCGGGTTGGATATCGCGTGGGCGTGCCGGAAGGCGGCTATTGGCGCGAACTGCTGAACAGCGACGCCGAGGAATATGGCGGCACCGGCGTAGGTAACCTGGGCGGAGTTCATGCCGAAGAGGAACCGGCGCATGGGCGTCCGCATTCGCTGAAGCTTACGCTGCCGCCGCTTGGGGCTTTGTTTCTGAAAGCTGGGTGACGTGCGGATTCTCATCGCGTCTCGGATACTCGGCGCCGATAAGCTTCGGGAGTTTCAATCACAAAAGTTGTTTGACCCGCGAGGATTAACAAGTCTTGATCACCGCTGATCAGGAGATCCGCTCGGCCGCCTTGTGCAAGGTCCAAGAACGGCTGATCGTCGGCGTCCCGGCACCACCACAAGGATGCGCATCGTTCCGCCTGTTCGACCACCTCACAGTAAGGGAGATAGTCAGCCAACAGCTCCCGCGCATCGTCCGGAGCAAGCCCAAATTTTGGGTAACGGAGAACCCGCGTGATTTCCGCGGCGGTCGCACGAGAGATCAGCGGCATGCAACCACCTTCGCGCCAATGCTGACGCAGCCAAGCCAGGCGGCCATTCGCAAATAAGAGTGCCGACACGACGGTCGTTGTGTCGAACACCACGCGCCGGCTCACGCCTTTTTGCGCGCCCGCGCCCACGAAACCGCGGCGGTCACATCTTCTTGGTCAATCCCAAGGTGCGCCAGCCGAGCCCGCACTTCTTCCGCGCGGCTCCTTTGCAACGGCCGCAGGATGATGCACTCCCCGTCTGTACTGACGTCGAAGTGTTCGACCCCGGCGAAACGACTGACCACCGTCTTGGGAAGGGTAATCTGATTCTTAATGGTTTTTTTTGCTAGCATGATAACGTTATTAAAGGAAACAAGGAAATCTTACCATAACTGCCAAGTGTCTGGCAATGGCCTGCTCTTTGGCCCCAATGGTATCCTGCCCTCAGCACCCGCCACCATGCGGATTCTTACCCGCTATATTCTTCGTGAAGTCACCTCGCACGCCCTGATCGGGGCGGCCATCTTTACCTTTGTGCTGTTCACGCGCGATCTGGGACGGATTCTGGAACTGGTGGTTCGGGCCAGCGCTCCGCTGCCCAGCGTGGCTGAGATCTTCCTCTATACGGTGCCGCTGGCGCTTACCTATACCATCCCTATGAGCGTGCTGGTGGGGATTCTCATTGGACTGAGCCGGCTCGCCGCTGATAGCGAGATCACGGCCATGCGGGCCAGCGGCATGGGCGTATGGAGTTTTGGCCGCGTGCTGGCGATTTTTGTCTCAGCCGCCTGGCTGCTGGCTTTGTGCAATTCACTCTATGTGGCTCCGTGGTCGCTGGCGTCGCTGGGGCATCTTGAAGAACAACTCAAAGGCTCGCAAGTTTCGTTTGAAGTGCAGCCTCGCGTGTTTTATGAAGGGTTTCCCAAGCTCGTGCTTTACGTCCAGGACGTACACAGTGCCCAGGGTGGCTCGGTATGGAACGGAGTTTTTCTTGCCGACATCTCGGACGCCTCCAATCCGCGCATCACGCTGGCCCGCGAAGGCATCCTTGTCCCCGAGGGTCAGGACCGCCTGCACCTGCATCTGATCAACGGTTCCAGTCACGAAACCGACCCGGCACACTCCGATCACTATCAGATCTCGACCTTCGAGCAGACCGATATCCCGATCGAACTGCCTTCCAGCGAGAGTAAGGCAGACGAACAAGTGCCGTACAAAGCCATTGGTACCTGGGCGCTGCACGAGCGCGCTGCCACTGTCGATCCCGCGACGGCGCGCCTGTACCTGATCGAGTTTCACAACCGCTTCGCACTGCCCACGGCGTGCCTGGTGCTGGCCATGGTCGGGATCCCTTTGGGACTCTCGTCGAAGAAGAGCGGCAAGTCGGGCGGATTCGTGCTGACGATTGCGCTGGTTTTCGTCTACTACTTCATTTCTTTGATCGGAGTTTCGTTGGCCAAGCAGGGCAGAGTCACCCCCGCGTTCGGCGCCTGGCTGGCCAACATCGTGTTCTTTGCGGCGGCGTTGTACCTGCTGTGGCAAGCTGAGAGGCGCCCGTTATCGCTGTCTGCGATCCGGCTGGCCTGGAAGCGTGACGAGCTTCCGGCGCACGTTCCGGCACCCGACCGTCGGCGCTGGCGCAGAGATGCCAATGCGTTCGAGCGCGCCTCCACGCGGCGGCGGGTGTTCAGTGCCAGCTTCCCCACGCTGCTCGATGACTATGTACTGCGCGATTTCTTTCTTTACCTGGGGATGATCGTGTCCGCGTTTATGGTGCTGCTACTGGTCTTCACCCTGTTCGAATTGCTGGGGGACATCCTGCGTAATCAGACGCCGGCGCTTGTAGTGGCGGAGTATCTCCTTAACGTTTCGCCCTACCTGCTCTACAGCGTTGCGCCGTTAATCATGTTGCTGGCGGTGCTGATCACGTTCGGGCTGATGAATCGGTCGAATGAGATTACGGCCATCAAAGCGACCGGAACCAGCGTTTACCGTATCGTGACACCCGTGCTGGCCGCGGCCGCGATCCTGGCGGCGGGGTTGTTTTTTGCCGACCAGTTCTACTTACCGCACACCAACAAACGGCAGGAAGCACTGCACAACCAGATCAAGGGCAAGCCACCGCAAACTTACCTGCGTCCCGACCGGCGCTGGATCTTCGGCCAGCACAACAACATTTACTATTACCAGTTTTTCGATCCCGACCGCGACCAGTTCGCCAACCTCACCATCTTTCAACTCGACCCCGCCAGCTTCGCCATGACGGAGCGCATCCACGCCGATCGCGCCCACTGGGCCGACAGCATGAGCCGCTGGATCTATGAACAAGGTTGGCAGCGGTCATTGCACAGCGCCGCCATCGCCGACTACCGTACCTTCGACGTCTCCACCTTCCCCGAACTCAGCGAGGCGCCGTCGTATTTCAAGAAGGAAGTGAAACAGTACTCCGAAATGAACTATGAGGAACTGCGGCGCTACATCCGCGACCTACAGCAAAGCGGCTTCGACGTGGTGCGGCTGCGAGTACAGTTGTACAGGAAACTCTCGTTCCCGTTGATCACGCTGATTATGGCCGTGCTGGCCGTGCCATTTTCCCTGTCAGCCGCGAAGAAGGGAGCGGTCACGGGAGTCGCAGTCGCGGTGGGAATCGCCCTGGTCTACACCGTGGTTTCGCGGCTGTTCGAGGCGATGGGGGACATCAGCCAGTTGCCGCCAGCGCTGGCCGCCTGGTCACCGGACCTGATCTTCGCCCTGGTGGGCGCTTATCTGATTCTGAAGATTCCAACGTAATCGTGGCACAAGCCGACAAGCTTGCCCTGAGCGAAGTCAAAGGGATGCTGGCACTACAAGAGCCTATTTCACTGCTACTCCCGAAGGAAGATTGAGTGTGGTAATTGGGGTCGCTTGCGGCGACAAACTCCCGGTCGCCGGGGTGATGGCATATTGCGAAACGTTTGCCGAGGTGGAGTTCGCCACGAAGAGCCACCTGTCGTCGCTGCGAATCGCAATCGAGTTCGCTCCCAGGTTCGTCGCCACGGTCGCGGGGCTGAGGGCTGTCAACTTACCTGTGACGGAACTCATGCGGAAGGCGGAGACTTGGCTTGAACCGGTATTCACAACGTAGAGGAAATTGGCGTAAGCATCCACTGCCATGGGCCCGGGGGCTTCGCCCACCGGATAGGGCGAACCCGTGACCGGCTGCAGGCTGTAGTCCGGGAACTGACAGTTCTGGGAAACAACACTGCAGATGGTGTACGCGCTGACGTCGTTTGACATGGCGTTCGCCACGTAAACGTACCGATTGCAGGGGTCGACCGCCACGCCCGAAGGTAAGGTGCCGGTGGGAATTGGGTTTGTCCCGCTCGTAACCTGGGTTAAGCTGCCGGTCGACGTAACGTTGTAATTCACCAGCACGTTATTGACGGAATCGGCGACATAAAGATCCTCGGTCGCAGGCGGAGCAACCCCTGAACAAGGCGCATACTGGGCGGGGAAAACGGTTGGTGTCACGGCCAGCGCCGACGGGCTGGGGATTTGGCCCACCTGAAGTTGCAGGGCAAAGGGAGAACCGGCGACTTGCGTCAGGCTGGCGCTGGCTCCGATGGCATACACCGCGATGCCTGGAGAGTTGAGTGTCGCCACGGTAGAGGTCGGCGTCGTTGTGTTGGTATTGATCGTGTATATGGCGCCCGCCGGCGCCGTCGCCACGAACAGGAACTTTCCCGTCGAGTCCATGGCCATGGCCGCTATCGGATTGCCCGCATTCGGGTTGCCGGTGTCGTCAAGTCCACAGGGCGGGAAGTTGCTCGGGTAGGCCGGATTCCCAGTCAAATATTGCGCAGCGCTACTTGCGGACAATTTGCCGTCGGAGTTGATCTTGTAGGCAAGGATCGCGCCCTGCACCGCAGTCAAAGAAGTATTGGCCGGAGGATTCGTCGGAGCGCAATTCACCGTAGTCGCCACATAGGCGTAAGCGCCTGCTGGATCGATAATCACGGAGGACGGCAGTCCCGCAATGGGGGGGCCATTGACGTTGTTAATCTGCGAGGCGGCACCGTTGCTCAGATCGAGGCTGAAGGTCTGCATCACCTGAGAATCGCGGCTGGGGACGACCACCAAACCATTGGAAGAAGATGAGTACTTGGTGCTGCAGGCCATCACGAAGGCGATTGAAATCAGGGCCACAACCGCCACAATCCAGGCAAACCTTGTCCGCATGCTTCGCTTTATCTCCTGTGAGCATTCGTCCGCACTCCCCGGCCGACATAAACCGGGCTTAGAGCCTATCTGAAGGCGGGAATTACCATTCATTTATGTATCAGGAATGCGCGGGAAGAGCAAACTCCCGCCAGCAGTTAAGAACCGCAGCGAGGGCTACGAGTTGCCTGAAGTCAGTGGGCGGTGGGCAGTGATCAGTGGTCAGTACCCAGCGAGACCGGACTGGCGACTGGCCACTGACCACTGACCACTGGGGTTAGGCTCGCCGGCATCAGAGGCAGGCGAATCTCGACCATGAGTCCACCTTCGGCGCGGTTGGTGGCGGAAACGCGTCCTCCGTGGAAACGCACGGCACGTTCCGTGATGGCCAACCCCAGGCCAACTCCGCCTGTCTGCCGCCCGCGAGCATCGTCCAAGCGGTAGAAGGGCTGGAACAGTTTTTCCAGAGCATCGGCGGGAACGCCGTCGCCGCAATCCGTAACTCGGATGACGGCCTCTTCTCCGCTGGCGCTCTTCGTCTTCTCCAGATGGATCTCAACCGTTGTGCCTTCTCGGGTGTAGCGGATGGCATTGCGCACCACGTTTTCGACCGCGCTGTGCAGCAGGGATGCATCTCCGCGCACACCCCAGCTTCCGGCGGGGATTTCGCTGTGCACGTGGCAATGCCGCGCCTGCGCTTCGAATTCCGCATCTTCGGCCACATTGAGCACCACTTCATCCAGCAACACGGGCGTAGATGGCGGGCGCTGCTCACCATCTTCCAGGCGCGCCAGCGACAGCAGGCGGCCTATGAGTTCGTTAAGGCGTCCGGCTTCGAGTTCAATGCGCTCCAGCATGGCCGCGCGCTCCTCACCGGAGCGCTGGCGGGCAAGGCCGAGGGCCACGTTCAAGCGGGCCAGGGGAGAGCGCAACTCATGAGAAATGTCATTCAGCAGGCGGGACTGAGCTTTGACCAGAGTTTCGAGGCGTCCGGCCATGGTATCGAAATCGCGGACCAGCCCGGCAATCTCGTCCCGCCTCTTGCTTTTGGGATCGCCGGCGCGGGCAGTAAGATCGCCGGCAGCAAGTTGCTGGGTGGCGGCGCGCAGGCGGGCAACCGGCTTGGTCACATACCAGGCCAAAAAATAGCAAACCAGTCCCGAGGAAAGCACCAGGATGATCAGGCCTGGAAAAGGCAGGCCGCGTGGTCCAAAAAACACGCGCGGCCCAGGGGGCAGGCCCAAGACTAGAGTATAGCGATGCTGGCCGTCCGAAGAAGAGCGCGACTCACGCAGAACGGGGGGGACGGGAATGATAAAGCCGTCGTGCGGATTTCGCGGTCCGCCTTTGGCCACGCGCTCGGCCCAATCCGGAGCGGCACGGTGCGAAATTTCATTGCCCTTCTCATCAAAGATATAGGCGCGAACGTGCTGCTGCTCTTGCAGGGTCTCGAGATATTGCCGAACCTGTTGTTCTCCGCCCTGTTCGTACTCACTAACCGCCTCGTTGATAACGGAGGTACGCAGCGCTTCCCAGGAAGAATTTCGCTGCGGACGCATGGCGAGTGTGACCAGGATGGCAAGCACAACAAATAGAGCCAGCGCCACCCAGAAGGAAACAAAAATCTTGAGGAACAGGCTCTTCATGCCTTCACCTTCTCGCCTGTCTTCTCGCGCGGGCGCGCGAAGATGTAGCCCACGCCACGGATGGTCTTGATGTGTTCGTCGGCGTCAGTGTCTCCAAGTTTCTTGCGCACCTTGCTGACGTGCATGTCGATACTGCGGTCGAAGGGCGAGAATTTGCGGCTGAGCACGGCATTCACCAGGCGCTCGCGCGGAACTACGCGGCCGGCTTCGCGCAACAGCACCTCCAGCAGATTAAATTCGACTGATGTCAGGTCGACGGGCTGGCCATCGCGACGCACACTGCGCGTGGCTGGATCAAGTTCAATCTCGCCGACGCGGACAATGTCTGGCGTCGACGGAACGGACTTGTCATTGCGGGTGCGGCGCAGGATGGCGCGAATGCGCGCCACCAGTTCGCGGGGATTGAAGGGCTTGGGCAGATAGTCGTCGGCGCCGATTTCGAGGCCGACAATGCGATCCACATCTTCGCCGCGGGCGGTCAGCAAGAGCACCGGTAGGCGGGACGTGGCGCGAATTCGGCGCAGCACTTCGAAACCATTGATGCCCGGCAACATCACATCGAGGACCGCAAGCAAGTAGCCGCCCCCGGTGGCGCGCTGCAGTCCGTTCTCGCCGTCGTGTACAGCCTCGACGGTGAAGCCCTCGGCGTGGAGGTATTCGCCGACCAGGGTGCAGAGTTCGACGTCGTCGTCGATGATCAGAATGCGTTCCATCTTTGCCGTCTTCATTGTGCACCAGGCGACAGGCGGTGAGGGTAAAGAATTGTCAAATCCACATTGATTACCAAAACGTTTCGTCTGTGACAAAACTTTACTCGGATTGACTGACTTTTTACCACTTTCCCGCTGGAACCGTGTTCTTATGAGTGTACGCAAAGAGGCCAAGGTTTCCGGGAAGGAGCCGGTCTTTTAACAAGAAACTAGGAGTCAAGAATATTATGAAATCGATTCGTTTTCGGTTCCTCGTGGCAGCGCTGGCAGTAACGCTGGGCGCTGCGATCGCCAAGTCGCAAACCGCGGATGCAGCCGCGCCTCCGCTTACACCCACGCACGCCCATGCCTGGGGTATGCGTGGCCACATGATGGGATTTCCTTTCAGGGAACTGAACCTGAGCGACGAGCAGCGCACGCAGGTTAAGGCCGTCATGCAGAAAGAACACGCCACAATGAAGCCGCTGATGCAGCAGGTACACGGGATGCAGCAGCAGCTGAAGCAGTATTCGGAAGGCGCCTATGATGAAGCCAAGGTGCAGTCGTTAGTTGCAGCGCAAGCGCAGACCCTGGTGCAACTGAAGGTGCAAGAGACACGGATTCACAGTGAGATATACCAGTTGCTCACTCCGGACCAGCAGGCCAAGATGAAGGAGATCGAAGCCAACCGGGAAACGCGTATGCAGGAACACATGCACGGCGCGCCAGAAAACGAGGAGTAAGACGGCATCAGGCGGGGTTGAGCGCTCGGCTTGACCCCGCAGTCTCTTGACTCACCGTGGAGTGTTGCCATGGATCTGGCTCAGGTATTCATCATCGAACTAGGATGGGTCTTCTTCGCCGCCTGGGGGCTGGTTCTTGCGGCGCTCAGCATGGTCGCCTTCGGGCAGGATATTCTTCCCGCGGCGCATCGTACAGGCGTTGAGAAAGATCGTTCTTAGGCTTTGGGTCTTAGGTGTTTAGGGCCTGTGTATTAGGGCTTGCGTGACCTAAAACCTGAGCTCACGACCTTTACCGCGACTTCCTCCGCGCCCCGCCTGCTTGTCCAAATCCTGCACCCTGCCTGCTAAAATTTCATCTACACAATCTGCATGATTCCCAAGAGTATGCGACCGCTACTGCCTTACCTGAAGCGCTATCGCTGGGGATTCGTGGCAGGCGCTGTGTGTGTGGTGTTGAGCAACGGCGCGCAAGCTGGTCTGCCAACGGTAATTGGCAACGCCGCACAGAGCCTGGAGAGCGGTGTCAATCAGCACAAGCTTCTGATCTTCGCCCTGGAGGTATTGGCGCTGGCAAGCGTGCGAAGCGTTTTCCTCTTCCTGACGCGTTGGGTTGTGATCGGCATCTCGCGTGACATCGAGTTCGATCTGCGCAACGACCTTTTCGCCCATCTTGAAACGCTTTCCTATTCCTATTACCAACGCATGCGTACCGGCGACATCATGGCCAGAATGACGAACGATTTAAACGCAGTGCGAATGTTGTTGGGCCCGGCGATCATGTACTCGGCGAACACGCTCGTCTTCACCGCACTGGCGTTGTGGTTCATGATAAGCAAGAGCCCCAAGCTGACGTTCTACGCCTTCTTGCCGCTGCCGGTGGTCAGCGTGGTCATTCAGTACTTTGGACGGCGCATCCATGAGCGCTTCGAGAGAATTCAGGCAATGTTCTCCGACATCTCGGCGCGGGCGCAGGAGAATTTTTCTGGAGCTCGTGTTGTCCGCGCCTATGTGCAGGAAGAGGCGGAGATCGCGTCCTTCGAAAGCGCCAATCAGGAATACATTGCCCGCAGCCTCAAACTGGTCCGGCTCATGGGCATGCTGTGGCCAACGCTGGAACTCATGCTGGGACTGGCAATGGTTCTGGTGCTGTGGATCGGAGGGCGGGAAGTTCTAGCCGGCCACATGAAGATCGGTGTTTTCACATCTTTCAACCTTTACATGATGCAATTAATGTGGCCCGTGATCGCACTGGGCTGGGTGGTTAACATTTTTCAGCGGGGCACGGCATCGCTGATCCGGCTGAACGAGATTCTCCAGGAACAGCCCGAGATCAAAGATGAAGCTGAGGCGCGCGAGTTGCCGGTGGAAGGCGAAATCGAATTCCGCGGACTGAATTTTGCCTACGACGGCAAGCCCGTGCTGCACGAGCTGAATCTGCGCATCCCCGCTGGCAGCAGTATGGCGATCGTGGGTCCGACGGGCTCGGGGAAAACTACGCTGGTCAATCTTATTCCACGCATTTACGACGCGGCCCCGGGGATGGTTCTGGTGGATGGCAGGCCGATCCGTGAGTTCTCGGTGGCTTCGCTGCGGAAGAATATCGGCTTTGTTCCGCAGGAGACTTTTCTGTTCAGCGACCGCATCCGGGAAAATATTGCTCTGGGCGTGGAATCAGCCACGGATGAGGAGATTCACGACGCGGCCGAAGCCGCCAACATTGCTCAAGACATTGAAGGCTTTCCCGAGCAATATCAAACCAAGGTGGGCGAGCGCGGCATCACGCTCTCTGGAGGACAGAAGCAGCGCACCGCGATTGCGCGCGCCTTGATCCGCAACCCGCGCATTCTCATTCTCGACGATGCGCTCTCCAGCGTCGACACGCATACCGAAGATAAAATTCTCAATCACCTGCGCGAAGTGATGCAGGGACGCACCACCATCTTTATCTCTCACCGCGTTTCCACGGTGCGCAATGCCGACCGCATCGCTGTGCTGCACGAGGGACAAATTGTGGAATCTGGCACGCACGACGAACTGCTCGCCTTGAATGGCTACTACAGCGACCTGTATAACAAGCAGTTGCTGGAAGAAGAACTGGCCGAGGTTTGAGGTCAGCCAGCGGGTCCAGCACGTTCGTCAACCCTTCCCATGCAGCGAGTCGACGCGCCCGAAATTCTCGATTCTGATGCCTGCTCTCCCGCCGACGTGGAGATCTCGATGCGCGACCTTGGCCGGGTCAACCACTGGTTCGGCGGAGTTACCACCACGCAGAAGATGGTGGAACGTGCGGCTCAAGCTTCCGGTGTGAAACAGCTCTCTCTGCTGGAAGTAGCGGCGGGTTCAGGGGAGGTCCCCGAGATCGTTCAGCAGAGGCTGGCGCGGCGTGGGATCACGCTGGATGTAACGCTGGTGGATCGCGCACGCGCTCATCTTCCCGCAGGGAACCACAGCATAGTTGGCGACGCGCTTGACCTTCCTTTCGGTGATGGAGCTTTTGATCTGGTGAGTTGCAGTCTGTTTGCCCATCATCTGGGTGCGCAACAACTGGCGCAGTTCGTGCGCGAGGGTTTGCGTGTGAGCCGGAGGGCGGTGCTGATCAACGATCTGGTTCGGCATCCTGTGCATTTGGCTTTGGTGTATATCAGCCGTCCCATCATGCGCAGCCGGGTAGCCTGGCTGGATGGAGTGACTTCGGTGCGGCGGGCGTATGTTCCGGAAGAAATCCGAAGCATGATCGCACCTGCTTTACCGCCCGCGGCGCGCGTGGAGATCTCACGCAATTATCTTTTCCGCATGGGAGTGACTGTGTGGAAGTAGCGCCGCCGGTACTGCTAGCGGACCACCAGCACCTCACGAATGTTATCGCGAGCGAGAAAGAATTTGATAGAAACGAAGTCACGGAAGAGTGTTTCGATGTGGCGGTTGTTGAATACACGCTGCAACTGGAAGCCGTCCGTGATAGCGGTGTGCACAGCTCCAGTCGGCCCGCGGCGGGCTTCGCGGCGCAGCACAATCTTTTTCATCTCGAGCGTGTCAGTGCCGACGATGTGGAAGCGGTGGCAGGGTGAGTCCGGACCGGCGTCTCGGGTGTGAAAGAACGCCAGCAGCATGCCGCCGGGTTTCAGCACAGACCATAAACGTCCCACGACCGGCTTCACCAGACTCTCATCGAGATAGTCCGGCAGGTTCCAGCAAAACACGACGTCGAAGTGAGCGGCCGGGTAGACCAGGTTATCGGCAAGGAACTTTCGGCTGTCGAGAACAACCACTCCCTGCTCGTCTTTCGTCAGAAGCTCGGGATCAGTCGAGGCGGTGAGCAGGTCTTCGCTGTAGATTCTGTGGCCGCGTCCGGTGAAGTGGCGGATGTTGGTGGCGGAAGTCGACCCCAGGTCGAGAACGCACAGGTCTTCGGCGGACTCCCAGACGCGAGACAGCTCTCCGAGGCCGCTGGAACGGCGGATCAGCTTCTGCGAGCCCTGCTCCGGGATGGTTTCCGGTCCGGATGAACCGCGAAAAAGTTTCATGAAATTCTGTGAGACTGACGACATCCTGACTTTCTGTAACTCCTAAAATTACTACTTCACATCAGCGCGGTGAATATCCACTTTGCCTTTTAAATAGGCGCCTTCTTCAATCGAGATGCGCTGGGTGGTGATATCTCCGGTGACGATTGCCGACTTACGCAATTCGACGCGGTCGCTGGCTTGCACGTTGCCTTCGAGCTTACCCTGCACCACCACTCCTTTGGCCTCGACGCTGGCCTTGACTTGGCCGTTGGGGCCGACCGTCAGGCTGTTTCCCTTGAGGGCGATGCTGCCCTCGACCTGGCCGTCCAGATACAGATCTTCGCTGCCGGAAAGTTCGCCCTTGATGAAGACCGACTTGCCGATTTGTGCCAACCCACTGGCGGGTGCGCTCATAGGACGTTCTCCTGGTGCAACGAAGATTCGTGGAACGGCGATCCGTGGAACGGCGATCCGTGCGAGTTTGCTCCCCGAATCACAATTCGCAGGCAAACCTGAAGGCCGCTCACTGCAACGACTATACGCAAGGCACGGAGTGTGCGGCAAGTTCCCCGGCAACGCCGGGCTGAGTTGTTACACCTCAGTTGTTACACTTAAGAGGGAGGCGGGCAGGATGACAGCGAAGAAGTTGATTCGTATCGCCGGCGCTGTTTTGATGTGTGTGTTTCTGGCAGCGATCGACAAAGCTGCCCTGGACACCGGAGACCCGGGGGAACCTCTTCAGGATTGGCCTGCGCCCCTCGAGCTGGTGCGGACGGCGGTGGCCAATGAGGTGACGGCCTCCAGCGACGCATCGATGAAACATATGTTCCGCGCGCGCAAGCAAAACGCTCAGGGTTCCCAGACCCGGCTCTATGTGGAAACCAGGGACGCCATCGCCGGCATGACGATTGCCTACAACGATCAGCCGCTCTCGCCCGAACAGAAGCAGGGTGAAGAAGGCCGGCTGGCGGGGCTGGTCGCGAATCCCGAGCAACTCAAGCGCAAGCATTCGCAGGAACAAGAGAACGCCGAGCGCACGTTGCGCATCGTGAAAGCCTTACCCGAGGCATTTCTCTACGAGTACGACGCTGAGGAGAAAGGCACGGCGGATTTGGGCAAAGATGGAGCGCGGCTGGTGCGGTTGAAATTCCGTCCCAACCCACAGTACCAGCCGCCTTCGCGCGTGGAGCAGGTGCTCGAGGGCATGCAGGGAGTTGTTCTCATTGATCCCGCGGTGCGGAGGATCGCGCGCATCGACGGAACTCTGTTCAAAGAGGTCGGCTTCGGGTGGGGCATTCTGGGGCATCTCGACAAGGGCGGACATTTTCTGGTAGAGCAGCGCGATCTTGGGGATGGCTCGTGGGAAATCTCGCGCATGTCCCTCCGCTTTACCGGCAAGTTTCTCTTGTTCAAGAGTTTCGCGATCAAGTCGGACGAGGTGTTCAGCGACTTCCGGCGTGTGCTCGCCGACACGACATTTGCCCAGGGTGTGGAGATGCTGAAAGCGGAAGAGGCCAAGCTGGCGGAGAATCATAAGCCGGGAGCGGCGGAAGCGGGCCCGAAGTCGCACTAGTCATGATTTTTGACCCAAGTCCATTGGCATCGTGATGCTGAGCTGACCGAAAGCAGCGTGATTGGCTGGACTTCGCGATGATACGCTCCAAGATGCCCATGCAATCCAATCGAGGACAGATTCCCGCGCAGTTTGACGCGCAAAGCAGTTGGCTTTCCCAAGGCTTTCCACTTCGCGTCTAGCTCGCTGTCTCGGTTATTCGACCACTCCAACCAGTAGGGCTTTCTTGAGCAGTCGCCGTCCGGGAAGAAAGCTGATTTCTCAAAACCCCATTGAAGCGTACCGTCGAGCACTATGTCGCGTCTGCCTTTTCCCCAAAACACAACTGCGATGAGGCAAAGAGCAACCCCGACGGCGATGATTATCTGTACTCGGCGTCTTGCCACGGTGCTAGCCTCTCGTTTTGTGGAACGGACAGTCGGAACATTCTTGCAGAATGATAATTGGCGATAACGGGCCAACTACCATTCGTGAGATGGCTTCCAGCATCACGTTCGAGCGCGAAGCGTTTCCTTCCTTACGGTCAACTTCTCGATCAGATCTTCTCTGATGCGATAGCCCGTTCCAGGCTGGTCGCTGATCGCAATCATTCCTTGAGGTGAAACCTGCACTTCCGGGTCGATGATGTCTTCCTTCCAGTAGCGCTTGGAGGCAGATACGTCCCCGGGCAGGCTGAAATTCTCGAGCGTGGAAAGCGCGATGTTGTGGGCGCGGCCAATACCGGATTCAAGCATCCCGCCGCACCAGACCGGAATCTTTTGCGCGTGGCAGATATCGTGAATTTTTTTCGCTTCGCTGAAGCCGCCGACGCGGCCGACTTTGATGTTGACGATGCGGCAGGCTCCGGTCTCAACCGCGATGGCCGCGGTGCGGGCGCTCACGATCGACTCGTCCAGGCAAATCGCAGTGCGCAGTTCTTTCTGCAGTCGGGCGTGGTAGAAGATGTCGTCGTCCCAGAGCGGCTGCTCGATCATCAGCAGGTTGAACTGATCGAAGCTGCGCAGGTGTTCCACCTGATCGAGCGTATAGGCGGAATTGGCATCGCAGCTCAGCGTGATGTCGGCCCAGCGTGAGCGGATTCTCTCCAGCACGTTCACGTCCCAGCCCGGTTTGACCTTTACTTTAATGCGGCGGTAGCCGGCGGTTAGTTCGATGTGGATTTTCTCCAGCAGTTGCTCGACGGAGTCCTGAATGCCGATCGAGACGCCGCAAGAGATTTCCGTCCGCGTGCCGCCCAGCAACTTCCATAGGGGCATGCTTTTCTGTTTCGCCTCGGCATCCCACAGCGCATTTTCAAGCGCGGCCTTGGCCATGCGGTGTCCGCGCACCCTGGCGAGAAGTGCCGAGCAGTCGCGTGCCGATTCGACGTTGCGCCCGAGCACGGCCGGCGCAAGGTGGTGAGTGATGGTGAGCCAGGCACTTTCGGTCCACTCGCTACTGTAAAAAGGATCTTCGCCACACACGCATTCGCTCCAACCGTTGACGCCCTCGCAATGCGCGGTTAGCAGCAGGATGCGGCGGCTGTAAGTGCGCCCAAAACTCGTCTCGAAAAAATGGACGAGTGGCATACGAATCTCGCGAAGTGTGATGGCTTCAAGCTTCATAATTCAGTATCTAGTACCCAGTACCCAGTGCCGAGCCGCATTTCTGGGAACTGGGTACTAGGTACTGATATCTTCCGACGCATACGACAAATTCTCATCCCAGTCGCCGAGCAGGAACTTGCCGTTGCCTGCTGTGTCGCGCTCGTAACCCAGGACGGCGAGATCGTCCCCAAACGCCCTCAGGAACTCCTCGCGGTTGCGTTCCTGCACATGCTGCGCCTTACCCCGCGTATCCGGCCTGGCCTTCCAGTCGTAGATCTGCGCCGGAACCTCAATTGCGGTCTCCCGACTGAATTCCGGATTCTTCCCGGTCGCCAGCAGCTCTTCCACGCGCTTAGACTTCAGCCACCACTCGGCAATCAGCCGGTCGCTGGGCAAGCCGCCCTGCAGGGGCGACGACGTGATTCCGTATTGGTTGATGTTGTAGCGGCGAGAGATGGCTCCCAGCTTCTCTATATTTAGATACGAGTTCTTGATCTCGAGGGGATCGAATGTCCACTCGATCAGTTCAATGCTGCGGGCCAGCGCGTCTTCGCGCTGCAACAGCTTGAGGCGGCGGCCCAGTCCGCTGTTGCGGTGCGCTTTGCGGACGGCAAGCATGTGCGAATGCAGATAGACGTGGCCCGACCTGGTGCCCGGCACCGAAAGCGCGAACCCAACCATCTCTTTGCCGTCGAAAGCGCCCATCACCTGTCCGCCAACTTTTTCAGCCACGACGAACATGCGCAGCGGAACCAGTTCGGCATCGCTGAAGTTCCAGATTTCTTTTTGCAGGGCGACGCAGGCCCGCAACTCGTCGAGTCCCTTACAGTGACGAATCACGATGGCGTCCGGACTCACGATTGCTTCTCTTCTTTCTTTGCCTGTTGCCACAGGGACTCAAGCTCATCCATCGAAGCACGCTCGGCAGTCATCCCCTTTTCGTGCAGGCGCTGTTCCATCCATTGAAACCGGCGGCGGAATTTGCGATTGGTCTTGCGCAGCGCGGATTCGGGATCGAGCGAAAGATAGCGCGCAATGTTCACCAGCACAAAGAAAAGATCGCCGACTTCTTCTTCCAGCCGCACCCGCAGGTCCTCGGGAATCGTCTGCCGCCCGGAACCGGCAACGCCGCGGCCCTCGGGACGCGGGCCCGGGGCCGGAAACTCGCGCAGATGCTGGCGGAGTTCGGCGGTCTCCTCGCCGAGCTTGTCGAACAAGCCCTCTATATCAGGCCAGTCGAAGCCGACCTGCGCTGCGCGCGAGCTGAGCTTGTGGGCTTCGAGCAACGACGGCATGGAAGAAGAGATGCCAGCCAGAATAGATGGTACGGACTTCCCTGCCGGATCGCGATTCGCAGAGTCCGCAATCTCGGTCTCCTTTAGCCGTTTCTTTCGCTCCTCAACCTTCAGCGCTTCCCAATTACGCTTTACCTCGGCCGACGTATCGGCTTTTGTGTCGCCGAATACATGGGGGTGCCGGTCCACCAGCTTTCGCGAGAGCCGGTCGAGAACGTCATCAATCGAAAACGTGCCCTGTTCCTTGCCCATCTCCGAATAGAAAAGCACCTGCAGCAGCAGGTCACCGAGTTCGCCGGGGAGTTCCTGCCAGTCGCGATTGTCGATGGCTTCAAGGACTTCGTATGTTTCCTCCAGCGTGTACGGCTTGATGGAGTCGAAGGTCTGCTCGCGATCCCAGGGGCAGCCCCCCGGAGCCCGCAGGCGCTCCATTATGGCGACTGCGCGTTCGAAACGTTCGCCGGTGGTGGACATCGGCAACCACTGTAAATGAGCCGTCGAGGAACAGGCAATGCGGGCTTTTCGCATCGCTCTTGTATGTTCTAAACTCGGATTTGGGATAGTGCCAGCCGGCGTGGTTGGACTTTTGGCCAGCTATTCTGCGGTACCAGAGTTACCTTCTCTAGCCGACGAACGCGGAGCACACTCTAATGGTCGCAGTGTCGGCGGGACGGTTAGGAGTTTCTTAACCACCTTCTGGAATCGCTGTAACTGATTGATAAAACATGGTCTTAGCAGCAAATCCCCGAGCGTCTCTGGAAGGCCAGCACTTCCAAGTGGTGGTGATTGGCGGGGGCATCAATGGCGTAGCCGTCGCGCGGGAGTGCGCTCGCGCGGGAAAGCATACGCTGCTGGTGGAGCAGAATGATTTCGCCTCGGGAGTAACCAGCCGATCCACGCGCATTATCCACGGCGGACTGCGTTACCTGGAGCACGGAGAATTAGGGTTGGTGCGGGAATCGTTGCGCGAGCGCGAAAAACTGTTGCGGGAACGATCTCACCTGGTGCATCCCATGCACTTTCTTTTGCTTTTGAACGAGACCAGCCAGCGCAATGCGATGAAGGTGCGCGCCGGATTGTGGCTCTACCAGCGCATGGCCGGGAAGCCGCCCAGCAAAGACTCGACCGCAATCGAAGTGAAACAGTTGGAGCGGGCGCTGGATGCCGGGCATCATTGGTCGTTCTTCAATTATGAAGATGCGCAATGCGAATTTCCGGAACGGCTGGTGGCGGAATGGCTGATGGAAGCGGTGGAGGCTGGAGCGATTGTCCGCAATCACATGGAAGCGTTGGCGGTTGACGTGGCCCACGGCCGCAGCAAGGGCGTGCTGCTGCGCGACCAGATCACGGGGCGGGACCAACGCGTCGACTCCGCCTGGGTGATCAACTGCAGCGGTCCGTGGGCGGACCGGGTGTGCCAGCGCTCGTCGATCCGCATGGCCAAGCCGATGGTGGGTGGAGTTCGCGGGTCGCACATTGTTCTGCCGCGGTTTCCGGGGTCGCCGAGTGCGGCGATATATACCGAGGCGAAGGACGGCCGTCCCATCTTTGTGCTGCCGTGGAACGACCAGATCCTGGTGGGAACAACCGAAGTTGCCGACAACAGCGACCCGGCAAAGACCGTTCCTTCGGCGGACGAGATCAGTTATCTGGTGCACTCGGTGGCACAATTGTTTCCCAAAGCGAAAATCTCCGCGCAAAGTGTTAAACATGCCTTCGCGGGCATCCGCCCACTGCCTTATTCCCCCGACAGTCAGCCTTCGGCAGTTACGCGGCGGCACATTCTGCACGACCATGCGGATGACGGCGCGGCGCGCATGATCTCGGTGATCGGTGGCAAGTTGACGACCGCTGCTTCGCTGGCACGCGAGTGCGCGCGGAAGATAGGATTGAGCGCGACGGAACCGAACACGATCGCAGTGGCACCGGGGATGGCCCTCGATCCTATGTTAGACGATGCGGTGATAGAGATTGCGCGGATTGGAGCGGTGAGCGAGGAGACAGCACGCGGCATGGTGGAATGGCACGGCAAACGCGCCGCTGATATTGCCCGCATGGCTCTGATAAGTGCGGAGTTGCGGGCGCCGATTTGTCCGCACACTTCTCACGTCATCGCGGAAGTGGTGGAAGCGTACCGCAGAGAGTGCGCTGTAACCATAGGCGACGTGCTTTTGCGGCGAGTGCCGGTCGCTTTGGGTGCGTGCTGGTCGGAGTCGTGCAGCCGCGAAGCAGCGTTGCGCATCGGCGCCGTCCTCGGCTGGAACGAGCACACCATGGGAGCCAACCTGGAAGCTTTGGAAATGGAGCGCACCGCCTTTCTACGGCCGGTGGGGCGCGCTGTCGCTCCGCACGAAGCGGCGGCGGATTGATTCCGGCACCTCCAACTTCCTTGCCGCGGATCTACGCGGATAGACACGGATAAATCGAGAACTTGAAATTAAAACTCTAGAAGGCAACTGTGAAAATCTGGTGAATCCGTGGCCAAAGTTCCTTAAAGCACGGGATTCAATCCTCTGGCCTCAGAGTGAGCGCAAGGCGTTTTTGGCTGTCAAAGATAATGCCGTCCACGCCCCATTTCGAAAACCGCTTCATGTCGGCTGGGAGGTTCACGGTCCACACCAGTATTTTCTTGCCCGCGGACTTGATCTCAGGGATCAGATCCTGCCGCACCAGCTTGTAGTGCGGAATCACATACTCGACCGGCAACCGAGGCCAGAGGCTGAACTGGTCTCGCGTCTCGCAGATCAGACCGAGCGGGATGGCCGGGTCCAAGCCGTGGATGTTTTCCAGCACATCCGGGAGAAATGACGAAACCACGAAGCCGCGAGCTGGAGGGAAGTCCCGCAACATATCCGCGACGATCTTCTCCAAGCCGGCGACTTTCAGTTCGATATCAAGGAAGGCCGTTTTCTGGTAGCGAGATAACACTTCGCTCAACCGCGGCAGAGCTAACTCCTGGGCTGAAGAATCGGCGATCTGGAGGCCACGGATGCTGGGGTCGTGACAGATGACTGCATGTCCGTCCGCCGTAAGCCGCACGTCAAATTCAAAACCATCGCAGCCTTGGCCGAGCGCGAAGTCGAAGGAAACCAGCGTATTCTCAGGAACAGATTTCTCGGCGCGCGCGCCGCGGTGACCAAGCAACAAGGGCCGAATCTGCATCGCGTTCAATTCTAAACGCCAGTTGCCAACGGGTTTTTCTGACCACTGGCCACTGCCCACTGCTCTTAATCCAAATCGAAATCGCGGATGGGCCGGCCCGTGTCAGGAGATTCCTTGGCCTTCTTCACGGCCTCCTGAAACTTCTTATCCAGCAATTCGGAGGCATGTTTCTGTGCCTCGACTGATTGCCGGAAGATGGACTCGCGGCGGCTGTCCTGTTCTTTCATGGCCCGGGCAGCGGCTTCCATGTCCTCGAACATCCGGGGCTTCACCGCGGCAGTGTGGGCGATGACCTCTGCCGTCGCCGTGTCCACCTTCAGCAGCGCGCTGCAGCAGGGACACGTGACTTCGATGGTGGGGGGAGTCTTCGCCATTGTGCGAATCATACCGCAAAAACGGCGAAAACGGGGTTAGAGTCAGCGCTGAAGCTTGATAGGGAAGATGTGGATCACGCTCAGCAACTCCCATCCCAGAAGGAAGATCGAAAGCAGAACCACCATCACAGCCATCAATTCTCCGAAGGTCAGTCCGCGGCGGTTAGGCTCGAAACGCCTGGCGGCCAGGCTGAGGATATTCAGCGTGGCGAAACCGAAAACCACGGCCCAGAGAATATTGTAAACGTCATTGCGGCGGCTGGAATGCCGCTGCAGGAAGATCACACTTGCGGCCAGCATCGATTGAGCCTGTACCAGGTTATGCGTTGACAAGGCGGCGCGCGTGGTGCGTGCAATGCCCGCGATCAACGTTGTGGAAGAAAGAGCCATAGCAGGTGCAGTACCGTCAAAAGACCGTCCCGCAAGTGATTTGGATATTACATTTTTTCCCAGTACGAGTCACGAGAAGCAGTTGGGTAGTGGTCAGTGGTCAGTGGTCAGTGAGCAGTGATCATTGAGCAGTGATCAGCGGCCAGAAATGCGAGGCCAGGTTTTCTGGCCACTGGCCACTGACCACTGGCCACTGCCTTTCAGTAAGATGGACGTATGGCAGATCGGCGCGTCATTTTCTTTGATGTTGGCAACACACTTCTCTTCCCCAATCGGGCGAAGATGCTGGCCCCCATTTCGAGCGATCGTCATCCCACACTCGAGCAATGGCAGGCGCTGGAGCGCAGAACGAAGCAGGAGTTCGACCAGGGCATGCTGGAAGGCAGAGTCGATCACGGTTTCTGGTGGACGTTTCACACTTACCTGCTACAAGATCTCCGCGAGGACACCGGCATTCGCGAAGTGCTGGTGGAGAACACTCAGAGATCCGCCAACTGGGACCAGATTCCGTCCGGCACGCGCGACGCCCTTGAACGAATCAGCCAGAAGCACCGCATCGCCGTGATCTCCAATGCCGACGGCGGGATCGAACGCGTGCTTACGCGCTGCGGCATTGCCGACTGTTTTGAGAGCATCACCGATTCAGCAATCGTTGGCGTCGAAAAGCCGCGCGCGGAAATCTTTGAAGTAGCGCTCAGCGCGATGAAGGCGCGCGCCGACGAAAGCCTCTACGTGGGCGATGTGTACTCCGTGGATTATATTGGAGCCCGTAACGCCGGAATGGAAGCGGTCTTACTCGATGTGTCGGGCTCTTACCGCGGCCGCAGCCTGCCCCGCGTCGAGTCTTTGGCACAACTCGAAACCTGGCTGCGCTGACTGGGAGTGCGCGGCCTACAACTCCAGAATCTGGTGGTCGTGGCAATCGGTGTGCACAGTGTCGTGAATGCTCCGCAGCAGTTCCATTCCGTGGCGAGCCACGAAATATATACCGCCCACTCCGCGCTCCTGCAGCGCGTTTTCGGGATAGAGCGCGTGGCTCAGAGCTTCCGCATGACGGCTGACCACTTCGCTGCGGCGCAACTCGGCGGCCATGGCGCGCTCACGAAGGCGGTCGAGTTGGTACTGCACTTTGGAAGCGCCGGTCTGGCTCGCTTCAACCAGCGTGGGATCGAGTTTGGCCAGTGCCTCCTGTAGGCCGGAAAAAGATTCTTCCACCGACTTGTTCGCTCGTTCGAAAGCCGCCTGCAAACCCGCTGGCAGAGTATGCGAGGCCAGCGTCTGACGAAGCGCGTCGAGGCCGTGGAATGTGTCGGATACTGCGATGCCATACTGACGCAGCCAGCGTTGCACCTTGGGCTCAACCAGAGTTGCGGAAAAACGAGGCACGATAGGAGTTACGTGGCCCAGGATTTTTTCATAGACTGCGCCCACTTGCGCAAAATAAGCCGCCTCAGCCGCACCGCCAGTGTAGGCCAGAGTAGGCAGAAGGTAGTCCTGCACGACCGGGCGCAAGAGCACATTTGGGCTGAAGTTTTCTGGCGTGGCGGCAATGCGATCCAGCAATTCGGAGGAGGAAAGCTTCTCCGCTCCGGACTCACCGCCGATCACAAACTCCGCAAGCCTATTGGATCCCTCCCGGCGGTGGATCGCCGTACGAGCGCCCTCGTGCATCGCGAAAAGAAGTACTGACGACGCCGTGACTTTCACCTGCTGGTTATAGCCAGCCTTCTCAAGAGACTCACCTCGATTGAGCAAAGCAGCGTCCAAATCTTCCGCTTGTTCGATCGCAGCCCGATAAATGGGCGCGGCCACGCGATGCAGCTCGCCGTCGGACGCGTCCAGAAGAATCACGCCCCATTGGCTAAATAAGCGCGCATATAGTCGAGCGAAAGCAGTGCCCAGCGTTTCCCCTGGACGATAAGCCTCGTTCAGGAATTGCGTGACCTCGGAGTCTCCCAGCAGCGACGCGGCTTCTTCGACGACCGGCAAAATCTCGTCGCCCAAACCCACGTTGCTCACGGGCGCGCCCGGAACACCGTGGCTGGCAGTCGAGAGTGTCCGCAGAAGGCCGTCTGGGCCGGGCAATGACACGTGATTCACTTCAGCGAGATCGTGATCGGACGTGGCCAGCCAGAAAACAGGGACCGAATCGATGCCCGCTGCCGTGGCCTCTTCCGCCAACTTGACGGCAGTCAGAGCTTTGTAGATGGCGAATGTTGGTCCACCGAACAGTCCAACTTGCTGTCCAGTCACAATGGCTGCGGCGCCTTTGCGCATGCGCCTCAGGTTGGCGAAAGTCTGTGGTGAGGCTTCCCAGGATTTGTTCTGGCGTTCAAGAATCGTGCTAACGCGCTCCCGACGAACCGTATCGTACTTTAGGGCAGAAGCTTCCGCCTTCGACCATTCGCTGAAGTGAGGAGAATGCGGATAAAAAGGATGGACGCCAGACGGGTACGCGAGGAAATCAGCGAAGAGTCGCGTGGTATGCGGGATTTGAGTAAACGGCAGACACTGCGCTCTCACCGCGGGCTCTCCTGACATCGGTTCCTTGTAATGTGTTGGACGGATGAGATCATCGCCAGTCAACGCCTTCATTCTACAGATCGCGCCGTAGTTGAGATGCCCCAAAAAGGCGCAAGATGCAAGATAATGGGGAGCTGCGAGGAAAGGAATGCACGATGGTTAGTGTCGCGTCTCCTCTGAATATCGTTACACCCATCACGCTGGAAGGTTCTGTTGTCCGCCTCGAACCGATTCGCCGCGAACACGCCGAGATCTTCTGGGAGGTCGCCAAAGACGCTCTCGACGATATCTTCCAGTGGATTCCCTACCGCATGAAGACACGCGAGGATTTTCACCGCGTTGTAGAGAAGGCCTTTGAAGAGCAAGAACGCGGCGAGTCGATGGTATTTGCGACAGTGGAGGGGAAATCCGGTCGAGTCGTCGGCAGCACGCGTTTCATGAACATCGACCGCATCAATCGCCGGGTAGAAATCGGTTCGACCTGGATCGCGCTCGCGTGGCAGCGCACTGCGGTAAACACGGAAGCAAAATTTCTGATGTTGAGCCACGCCTTCGAAATTTGGAACTGCTATCGCGTCGAACTCAAAACCGACGCATTGAATGTGAAATCGCGAAACGCGATCCTGCGCATTGGCGCGAAGGAAGAAGGAACGCTGCGCAGGCACGTTCTCACCTGGACCGGCCGCGTGCGCGACTCGGTTTACTTCAGCATCCTGGATTCGGAGTGGCCCGAGATGAAGGCGAGGCTGGAAGCCAAGCTCGCCGCGAAACCAGCATCGCTCCCACACGCCTGAAATGCCAAGTACAGATGCTAGACACACCTGCGTCCGGACACTGTCCTTTCGCATCAAATTGACGGCAGGTAGTGTTTGACTTCCACCTGGGCGACCCCTAGTCTGGAAGCAGTTCTTTGACTATGGCCAATCCCACCAGTGGGGGCGTCACGGCTTCGACGGAGATGCTTGCGGCCAAGAGGCATGCCGGGGTGCACACACCCGTAATCGTGGGCAAAATGATAATTGCCAATCAACAAATGGCATACGCAGCCTAATTAATTAGGCAGCCGCTTTCCACCGCTTCGCCCT